>UMFP01063433.1_pt1 | contig 57763 bp, 44 predicted proteins | sample 1965031 | NCBI WGS metagenome assembly UMFP01 (sample SAMEA4836048, study PRJEB28245) | human gut metagenome | biome: gut microbiome; material: fecal sample | place: Denmark | collected 2008
AGTAGTCGGATATGTCCTTTTCCTCTTTCGTTCCCGGAAGCGGTAGCAGCAGGCGTTTCACTCCAAATTCTTCCAATAGTTTTTCCTGCTTGCGTGAGCTTTCCTTGCCCGTTTTATCCATGTCGAAAAGCAGGATGATGTGTTTGAAACGGAATGTTAGCCGATAAACCAGCGTGGGCGGGATAGTCACCGTTTCGCTGTTGAAACAGATAGCATGAAAACCGTGTGCCGCCAGCGAAAGCACGTCTTTCTCGCCGCCCGTGATGAATAGCGTGTCACCTTTGGCTGGCAGTTGCTCCAGTCCGAAACAATAGTTTTCGCCGAAACTGCCGCCGTAGAGGAAGCGGGGTGTGGAGAACGGGCGGTACAGCTTGATGTGCTGTTTGCCCTTGTAGCCGTACATGGGTTCTGCCACCGATGAAGTGTAGGTGTACGGTTTGCCCTCTGCCGTTTCGCTGTGATACTCCCGGAGCGAGCAGACCTTGTAACGTTCCAGCAGTTCGGGCGTGATGCCGTACTGTTGCCAGTACACTAATTCGGCAAGCGGGAACTTTTGTTCCCGGAACTGGTAGGGCTTGACTGGCTTTTCGGGCATTTCTTCGGGTTTGTCCGGCACTGCCCGGCAGACGGTTGTCGGGGGAATGGAAACCGGAGTGCCGGAAGCCAGCCCCAAGCCCAAATCCCGGTCTATGATTTCCAGTATCTCCACGAAGTCAGCCGCCCGATTACAGTTCAGCTCCTTTAACTGCCCCACGAAGAAGAAACAATCGCCGCTATAATTGTCGTTACCGAAGTCTTTCATTTTGTACATACCGCTATGGCGGTCGAAGTAGATATTACAGGATGCTTTCTTATCCTGATAAAGAGGATTAAGAAAGTGCCTGCCAATACGCCAGTCACCGGGTAAGTAATGTTTAAAAACAAGCAGACCGTTATTTGTTCTGCTTAGAATTTCTTCTTTCCTTAACATATTTCTGATGATTGGTTATCAGTTCATTTATACACTCCTTATCACGCTTAATTAGGCGTTCTTCCAACATTCGCTTTACTTCCTTAATTTTGTAAAAGTAATGCCCCTTGATGTCGGAGTAAGAAATCATTCCTGCCGCCCTTAGGCGTTGTAAAGTACGGTCACTGATTTTCAGGAACGTGCAGACTTCGTAACTATCCACCCAAATTTCATCTTCATCAGTCTTGTTTTCGTCCAAGTGATTGAAAATGTAGTCTGCTATGGCGGTAATCTTGTTGTCAAGTTCCTTATAGGCTTTTGACTCAAATGTTATAATCTCCATATTGTAACTTATTGATTTGCCGCAAAGTTCGGGAGAAGAAATAACCTAAAAGTCATGGTTATATCTATCATGGTATTACTTTTTTTCAAACTATTTTAGAGTGAAATCGGTGTGAAATCTCTGAAAAAATGCCATTTCTCAACGTACATTTCACTATAAAAAGAAAGTACCATGTTGGGGTAAACATGGTACTTCTATTTATTGAAATACAGAGGATTATTTCATATCATCTTCATTCATCCGCTTAACAAGGCTTTCTATCAGATGATGAAGATATGCCGTCCGGTCTTTTCTCTCTTTCATGGCTATGTATGAAGCGTAATAATCCCCTAAATCAATGTGAAATATCGTGCTAAGGAAATTCATCATTTCTTTTATTTCCACGTTGCCATTATTGATGTCGCCCGAAGATACAAGAGAATATCCCAATTCGATAAGATATGCTTTTTTGCCTGTAAAGCGGAACGGATATTTGAAGCATCTTTGTAGATTATCTTCTATCTGATTATTCGTTACCAGTTTCACCAATCGCTTATTCAGATAAATGCGCAGCATTTCATTGGCGATAATCTTTGCCACTTTATAGTCATATCCGGTTGAGAAATTAGGGTCTTTATCAAACTGTGCGCTATCGGTACATAACCGCAAATCTGCTTTTCCACGAACAAAATAATATTCATCATACACAGTGGAGTGTGAACGGTAGTATTGATAAAAGTCCAAATTGCGATTGAAGAAATAGGTTAGATTATCCAGTTCCCGATTGATATAATTTCTAATTACTTCATCGCTACCATTAGGACATTGTGTTTCAATCTTATATATTTTATAGAAGAATAGCAACCGACCAAGTAATTCCGGTTTCTGTGTCTTGAAAAATAAGATTTCATCCTCTTTGGTTGGAAATATATAGGTTTGTATTTTAGTTCTCAAATCATCAAGAACTGTTTGCAGTTTATGTACCATTGAAAGAGAGGTTTCGATAATATCATAGCCGTAGAGGTCGATTTCTGAAATATCAACCTCTACTTGCTCTAATATCTTATCTACTACCTTTTTCATCGTATAAATAGCTTATTTCATTACGCTATTATTCGATTTTACTTCTTTTTCATTCAGTTATTGTTCTTTTGATATATAAGGAGGATAATCATCTTTAGACAACCTTTTTTCCAATGTGTTAGGGGATATATCCCAAAGCGTTGGCAAATATTCAAATACGACTTTCCCGTTATCAAGATAAAAACGAACTTTAGAATTGAAAGCGACAGGTTTATATTTATCTTCTCCTATGGGATTATCTCTATATAACAACTGATTTTCTTGCCATTTTAGCTCTATCCCGTCAAAAGTCACATCAAATATTCCACACACTACGGCTTCCATTGTGGAATCTTGAACTGTTGTTGAAACACAGCGCATATAACCTGTGATTTGCTTTGTGCTTTTTCGCATTGCCAATTCATAACAAAACACACTCGTTCCTGTATAATCTTTGGCTATGGTGGTTCTTGCTCCTTTATCATCCAAATTGTAAACCAATTCTTTGGTAACAGTTGTCATGTCGAACTTGAAACCGTTTCCCGTTGTCACCAAATTTGAGAATGTCATTTTGTCGTTATATACGCCTTCTAAATTTCCGTTCTCTAATTTATAGACTGTACCAGTAAGCAATGTTTTACCAATGATGTTCTCTTTTAAAAATTGAATTATTTCGTCTTTCATTTTATCTTTTGTTTTACTTCAATAGGTAAATAGATTTCCGTTACCAATTCTTCCATGTTTGCTTTATCGGGAGTATTGGTATATATTTCAAAAGTCATTTGTTCTCTTAAACTATACTTGCTATTAGGTAACCAATTAAGGTAAATATCCCGATAAATTCTATTTAATTCATGGTATCTTCCTTTTATATTGAATACCGAATATAGACCTGTTTGTATGTTTAGAACACTGAAACCTTCAGGAATTTCCATTGAATAGGGAACAGTTATACCAATCAAAAATCGGCATTTATCTATTTCCGTAATATCAAGGCTATCCAAACTGATACTAACGTATTTGAAGCCTTTATCTGTAAGATTGTATTTCTTGGCAAATTCCATTATTTGCTTCCATAAAGTAGAATATGCTTGCTTATTTCTATGTGTTCGCTCAAATTTCAAATATGCAACTTTAATTTCTTTAATCCTCTTTATTGAATACTCCAGTTGTTTTATAATCTTGTTTTCATAAGCAACATTTGAATATGCTTTTTTGAAAGCAGGAATAGACATCTGAAAATGCTTCTTAAATGCCCTTGATAAAGTATGTTTATTGTGAAAATTTATCCGTTCAAGTAGTTCCGATACCCTTGTATTCGTTGAAATAAGTTTGAAAGCAATATATTCTAACCTTAACCGCTGAATATAATCACCGACATTCTCTCCAACAACATCTTTGAATACTCTCCGGAAGTGATACATAGACATACAAGCTACATGAGATAAATTGTCACAATTTAAGTCCTCAAATAAATGCCTGTTAATATATTCTTGAACATTCATTATAAGGTCATAGTGTATATGGGCAGTGTTTATTTTTTGCTTCCACCGCTTTAGATTGGGTAACCTGTCGGATAACACATTTCTCAATTCCTCGCTTTTGTAATTCGTACCAGCAATTTGATTATAAGAATCGGGGAAAAGTCCCCAAAGATAAATGAGGTACTCCATTGAGAAATTAAAAAGATATTTGCCGGAGTTCAAACAATAAGAACAAAATTCCTGATTGAGTGTACCATCAGAATTTGTTCCATATTCTGTAATACCCTCAATATCTAATGGCATACCACAACTTTGGCAATATTTCTTTTCGTTATCTATATCCATATTTCTTTTATTTAAAAGCAAATATACAGAATAAGCCAGAGAAAAAGTTACCCTAAATAGCTATTCTTGTCTTCGTATGAAAAGTTGTCTTATCGTACATAAAACAAGCTAATAGGTTGCATTATAATACAATGCGTTCAAATTTTCTATCTATCCACAAAACAGCTTCTTCAGTATGGAAACAAAGAATGCAATAATCCGGGTCGTTTACACCTTGTGGGAAATAGTGCAGCATATAGTCTTGCCAAAAGTCCCGACGGTTTTTTGCATCAGTAAGTATTTCTATTTTTCCGGTTAGAGTAACACTGTCTGCTTCGTGAACAAAGCAAACCCCGGCTTTTGAAATTTGTCTGATGTGTTTTACCTTTTCTGTGGATAAAGCTGTTGTCATCCATAAAGTTGATATACCAATATGGCGCAATAGGTCGATAGCAACCGGGCGAGGATAACCATTTTCACTGATAGTGGAAAGTATGATGTAGCCGCATTGTTCAAGTACCCATTCAGCCTGCTGTCTGATAGGCATCCAGCGTTTGAGCGTGGGCAGGAACTTACGTAGTCCTTCGATAGCTTCTTCTTTAGTGAAATTACTTCCTGACGCTTCATTAAATGCAGCCAAACTTTCGGGTTGGGTATTCAGTTCGATTTGTTCTTCCAATGAATTGTTGGTGAAAAATCCTTTTTGGAAGCAGTGGTAACAATATTCAGTACACAAACATCCGTTACCGTGAGTTCCCAGCAAATCATCTGTGGGCATAGACATACCACAACTTTGGCAAATTCTCTGTTTCATATTGTTTCTATTTTTAATTGGATTAATAAGATTAACTATAATTTTAAAATTACGTTCTCGCATTAAGGTATTCGGACAAAGATAGTATCGAATAAAACACGTTTTTAGGGTTACGACTTTCTAAGGCTGTAGCTTCATTGTGTGAAATATTCCAAGCGGCAGACAGGCACATAACATTGGCTTTCCTGCACTCCGTTATATCTGAAAGTGCATCCCCGACATATACGATTTCATTTGCTGCCAAATGATAGTCATACAAAAGACCTTTCAATGCTTCCGACTTGATGTTTCTTTCAGCGTTTCCCGTAATGACTTTTGCAAATGAGTCCTTCATATTGAATTGCTTGAGAGTTATATCACAACTGTTTATCCCTTTTCCAGTTATAAGCACCACAATGATATCCTTTTGCTTTAACAAGGCTATCAACTCACGTATTCCCTCAAAAGGTGTCGGACACATTTCCTGATGCAGTTCCTTATAAATCACATAAAAATTATGTAATGCCTGTTGCCGATAGGGTTTATCAACGACACACCCAATCATGCCTTCTTCATTCAGACCAAAAGTATGAACCACTTCTTTGTCCGACAATTCATGTCTGATATATGGTTGTGTGGCTTTTTTGAAAGCCTGTATGCACATCGGCAAGGTATTGCCTATCGTGCCGTCTAAATCGAAAGCGACTAATTTAATCATGGCTATATGGAAGTATTGATTTCCCGAATTACTTTACATGGATTTCCTACGGCAAGGCTATTTGCCGGAATGGATTTGGTGACAACACTTCCCGCTCCAATAACGCTTCCCCGACCGATAGTAACCCCCGGCAGGATAATGACACTACCGCCAATCCAACAACCGTCCTCAATGGTAACAGGCAGGGCATACGTGTGACGGATATATTCTATTCCGTTTTCTGCTTCTATCGGTGTTAATCGCTCATTCAGTTCAATAGGGTGAGTAGCCGTATAGATTTGCACATTGGGAGCTATCAACACATTATTGCCTATGATGATTTTGTTGCAATCCACAAAAGTGCATCCAGTATTTATACTGACATTGTTGCCTATGCTGATATTGCAACCATAGTCGCATATAAAAGAATGTCCCACTGAAACTTTCTTGCCAATGCTTTCAAACATTTCTTTTAATATCGCATACTTTTCTTCCTTACATTCATACGGCAGAGAATTGTATTTCAACAATAATTCATGTGTTCTTCGTTTGAACTCCCTAAACACAGGGGCATGGCAATCGTACCATTCACCTGATAAGCACTTTTCTAATTCCGTTTTCATACCCAATCATGATAAAAGTTACTACTTTATTTTATTTATGGCAAAGTTATACATATTCATGCGTAAATATATGTATTATTTTTCTATTTATTTGTACCTTTACGCCTAAATAGCAGAATAGATAAAATGAAAAGGGAAAATCTACATCAACCGTTTGAAATCTGTTTCAGTGAACTGGACGAATCACAATTAAAGGAACACGACCACACCTTTTTTGAACTGGTGTATATTCTATCGGGAACAGGTATTCAATGGATAAACAACAATAAATTTCCGTACCATGACGGACATCTTTTCATGATTACCCCCGGAGATATACATTCTTTCGACATTCACACTACCACAAAGTTTGTATATATAAAATTCAATGACATCTACATTCATTCGGCTGTTTTTGGAGCAGAAAACATACAACGGTTAGAATTTATACTGCAACACGCTAATCACCGTCCCGGTTGCATCTTGCGCAATCAAACTGACAAATTGCTGGTTAAACCTATGATAGAAGCGATTATCCGTGAATATGTGAATAGAAACATATACAGCAGTGAAATTATCACGCAATTAATCAATACGATTGTTATAGTTGTCGCTCGTAACATTGCCATGTTCTTACCCGAACAGATAGATGAGAACTCAGAAGAAAAGTCACTGAATATCTTGCAATACATTCAGTCCAACATTTGTTATCCCGAAAAAATAAAAGCCAAAGCTATAAGCCAACATTTTGGCATTTCTCCTAATTATCTTGGGAAATACTTCAAAAAGCAGACTAATGAAACCATGCAGCAATATATCTTAGACTATAAAATGAAAATGGTAGAAAGTCGGCTTTTGCACAGCGAAATGAGGATTAACGAAATAGTAGAGGAATTGGGCTTTACGGATGAAAGCCATTTGAATAGACTATTCAAGAAATACAAAGATTGTAACCCTACTGAATTTAGAAAGAAACATCGGGGCAATAAAGCTCTTTTTTAGTGCAAGGTGCAAGTATATATCTATATATAGCTTGCACCTTGCACTAACCGCAGAATATTTATTTTCAATGATTTGCATTTATCAAAAGAAAGCCGTACCTTTGAACCGTAGTTTTAGGCAGACAACGAACAGCCAAAAGGTGACAGAAAAGCATTATTCTTGTAACCTAAGTTGTACCCCCTAAGGCTTTGACATATTGATAACGCATTGAATTTGAAAGATATGGGGGAGTAGGTTTATAACCCTCCCTCTCCGCTGAAATAAGATATAAAACAAATAAAGAGGATGTCCTTCAAAAGGCATCCTCTTTATTTGTTTTGCTACATAGCTAGGATAACTATCTTTTATTTTGAAATTTTGCCATTATCTTCCGGTTCATCTTTTTGTATATAAACCGTCCGTGTTGGAAAAGCAAACTCAAGTCCTGCCTTATTGAAAGAAGCCAGAATCTCCGTATTCATATTCGAAGTCACTCCTAATATATCCCCTTGCTTCTTAATATAGTAGATATACATGATACCCAGTGCGGAATCGGAATATTCAGTAAAGACGGCAACCACGTCCGATGGACTGGAAGATACATTTTCCACTTTTTGTGGAAGAGCTTTTAAAATCGCCAAAGCCTCTTTCATCTTTTCGGCAGTTGTGCCATACGTCAGTCCGAGATTCAGAACGACCCGTCGCATCGGTTCGGAAGAGATGTTGATGATAGAAGAGTCGGTAATCTTATAGTTCGGGATAGTGATGATACGTTTATCATAGTTCATGATTCTTGTGCTCCGGATGCCTATATCGATTACTGTTCCTTCGATACTGTCGAAGCGAATGGTATCTCCGATATTGAAAGGCTTGTCTGTCAGGAGGGTGAAGGCACCGAACACATTCTTTACCGTGTCTTGTGCTGCCAAAGCGAATGCGATACCACCGATACCCAGGGTTCCCAATAATGCGCTGATATTTACTCCGACATTACTCAATGCCATCACAAGACCGATAATCCAGACAACAACCAAGATTGTCCTTTTAATAATCGGCAGCATTTTATTATTCTGACCGTCAGAACGGCGTCCCCAGTAAACTTGAAGCAAACCGCTGAACAAACGGGCGAATACCCAAGTGATATCCAATACAATCAGAATACGGTAAATGTTGTCTACTACTTTCACGAAGCTGTCCGGATATACCAAACGATGAATAGCTATCCAGATACCCAGCAGAATAATTGCAAACTTGAAAGGCGGTTCGAGAGAATAAAAGATAATATTATCCAGTTGATTCTTAGTCCGGTCTGTTAACGGTTTAAGTACTCTTCTGCTTAATAGCGTTATCAACTTTACAATAACAATTGCGGCAACAATAATAAGTATGGAAATGATCCAGTTCTGAACGGAATTTCCCCAAATTTCATATTCAAACATATTCGACTTGATTTTAATTATACATCATGATCATTATTTTAACTTAGTTTTTATACAGAATCAAGGCGGAAGAAGCCGCGATAGCTATATCGCCACCAGACAAATGCTCTTGGCTGTCCAATTTGATTTGTCCATCTTTGCAAACAACTATCCAGTCTTGCTCGGGCAGGTGGACAATCGCTTCGTTCCGGTTACCATTATAAGCTACTAATATTTCTTTCCACTCATCTCCATTAGCATATTCACCCAATGTATAAGCAATTACACCGGAATCACCCGTGTCAAGGAAATGAAGCCATTGTTCCAATCCCTCTACTGTTGGAATGCGAAAGGCGGGATGCGCTTTACGTAGTGCGATCAGTCCTTTTATATAGTCGAAAAAATCACGGTTCTTGGCTTTCAAAGCCCAGTCAATTTGGTTGACAGCGTCCGATGACTTGTAGCTGTTCGGTTCTCCTTGCTTATCTTGCATGATTTCTTCGCCACCACGGATGAAAGGGATTCCTTGTGAGGTCAGAAGTACTGTATGTATCAATTTGTCGATAGAGGGTAATTCCTCTTCAGCATGTTCGCCCTTTACGGATAGCCTCAATTTGTCTATCAAAGTATATCCGTCGTGACACGACACGAAATTAATCATTTGCGAAGGAGCCCCGGCATAAGGACCATCACAATAAAGCAATCCGTTATAGTCTACCTGCGGGTGCTGCGTGCCGCCGACGATACCATATTTAACCGGTTCGAAATGCCCGTTTATATTTCCGGAGGCATATCCGGGTTCTTGTTCGTCGAAGGTACTTCCTTTCAGTCCGTCCCGAAACTCATCATTAAATACGGCAATACCTTCCATCCGTCCGACATTCTCCTTTACTGCCCGCTGCTCGAAAGGCAATGGGGAATCTGCTGCTACCCAACCTTCACCGTAAACGAAGATTGTCGGGTCAATTTTCAGCAGTTCCTCTCTCAAGTGGTTCATCGTTTCAATGTCATGTATCCCCATAAGGTCAAACCGGAAACCGTCGATATGGTATTCTTTCGCCCAGAACTTTACAGATTCGATGATATAACGGCGAACCATTTCGCGCTCTGATGCTGTCTCGTTTCCGCAGCCGGACGCATTGGAATAAGACCCGTCAGGATTTTGACGGTAAAAATATCCGGGGACGGTCAGTTCGAAATTTGAATGATCGGTGGAAGCGGTATGGTTATATACCACGTCGAGTACAATGCGGAATCCGTTCTGATGAAGGCTCTTCACCATTTCTTTAAACTCACGGATGCGGGTGACGGGATTAGCCGGGTCGGTGGAATAACTTCCATCAGGCACATTGTAATTTTTCGGGTCATATCCCCAATTATATTTATTTTCTTCCAGTCTCGTCTCATCTACCGTGGCGAAATCAAATGAAGGCAGGATATGGATATGTGTAACGCCCAGTTCTTTCAAGTGATCTAAGCCGGAAGTTTCCCCTTCGGGTGTCTTGGTTCCGGTTTCCGTCAGAGCCAGGAACTTTCCTTTATTCTTGATGCCCGAATTCGGATCAATACTAAAATCGCGATGATGCAATTCATAGAGAATAATGTCGGAATACATCTTCAGTTCGGGGGGCTGGTCGGACTCCCAATCTTCCGGATTCGTTTCATTCCAGTCGATTACAGCCGCACGGTTACCATTGATACCGACAGCTTTAGCCCAAATGCCGGGCGTTTCGTCCAGCCATTTGCCGTCTTTCTCTATTTGGAAGGTGTAGAAAGAACCTTTCAGGTCACGGTCAACATTGATACGCCAGGTACCATCCTCTGCCATGTCCATATCCAGTTGTTCTTCCTTTTCTTCTCCTTCGCCGGCGGGGTACAGGTTTAAACGAACCCTGTCCGCGTTCGGTGCCCAAAGTGTAAAAACGGATTGTTCGGGTGTATAGACCAATTCGAGATCATTTCCATCATAGCATGGATATTTGTCATACGACTCCAATTGGTCTGCGGACGGATGATTTTTTAATATTCTCATACATTCAATTTTATATTAATACTGTTTAAAATAATCAATGCCTATGTGGCGTAAATGAACTGGTATGTTCTTGTTTGGTATGATGAGAAACAACAGAACAAACAGAATTTATTGCTGTTATCCCGGTAAATATGGATATAAAAAGGATTATTAAGATATTTTTCGTCGTTGCATGAACCATACTCTTGAACTTTCTGCTGTTTAGCATTTGTTCGTTCGGTTTATGGACAAATTCCTACCATTTTGCTAATAATTCATACTTGTGAAGGAACTTTATTCTATTGCAACTTGTTCTATACTCGTCAATTTTAAAAAGATAGCATATGGAAAATGGTGTAATGATGCAGTATTTTGAATGGAATCTTCCGAATGACGGGAAGTTATGGAAACAATTAAAAGAAGACGCGTCGCATCTTCATGACATTGGTGTAACCGCAGTCTGGATTCCACCTGCTTATAAAGCCGACGAGCAGCAGGATGAAGGATATGCAACATATGATTTGTATGACCTGGGCGAATTTGAACAGAAAGGGACAGTACGGACAAAGTACGGTACGAAGGATGAACTGAAAGAGATGATTGGCGAATTGCACAAATATCATATTGCGGTTTATCTGGATGTAGTGCTGAACCATAAGGCAGGCGGTGATTTTACCGAAAAGTTTATGGTCGTGGAGGTTGACCCCAAAGAAAGGAACAAGGCGTTGGGCGAACCGTATGAGATACAGGGCTGGACCGGATATAGCTTCCATGGACGTAAGGACAAGTATTCGGATTTTAAGTGGCACTGGTATCACTTCTCCGGTACGGGATTTGACGACGCCAAGAAACGTAGCGGAGTCTTTCAGATCCAGGGAGAAGGAAAAGCCTGGAGCGAGGGAGTGGACAATGAGAATGGCAATTATGACTTTTTGTTGTGTAATGATATTGATTTGGACCATCCTGAGGTTGTATCCGAACTGAACCGTTGGGGGAAATGGGTTACCGGTGAACTTGGACTCGACGGATTCCGGTTGGATGCTATCAAGCATATGAAAGACCAGTTTATCGCACAATTTCTTGATGCGGTGAGAAGTGAACGGGGAGATGATTTTTATGCCGTAGGTGAATATTGGAACGGTGACTTGGAAACACTCGACGCCTATTTGGAAACGGTAGGGCATAAGGTGAATTTGTTTGATGTCCCGTTACATTATAATATGTTTCAGGCAGCACAGGAAGGTAAAGAATATGATTTGCGGAATATCCTGAAGGATACACTGGTCGAACATCATTGTGATTTGGCTGTGACATTTGTCGATAATCACGACTCGCAGTTGGGAAGTTCGCTGGAGTCCCAAATAGAAGACTGGTTCAAACCGTTGGCATATGGTCTTATTCTCTTGATGAAAGATGGTTATCCTTGCCTGTTTTATGGGGATTACTATGGAATAAAAGGAGAGAAATCCCCGCATACCAAGATCTTGGACATATTGTTGGACGCCAGAAGAAAATATGCTTATGGCGACCAGGTTGAATATTTCGATCACCCCTCCACCGTCGGTTTTATTCGCACAGGAGATGAGGAACATACGGGTTCGGGACTGGTCTTTTTGATGTCCAATGACGAAGCCGGCAGTAAAATGATGAGTCTGGGTGAAGGTCATAAGGGTGAGATATGGCACGAAATAACCGGAAGCATTCAGGAAGAAGTAACTTTGGATGAAGAAGGGAACGGTGAATTTTCCGTTGATGCCCGTAACCTGGCTGTCTGGGTAAAGAAGGTAATTTAGGTTGCTTAAAATTAAATTCCTTCTTGCACTTTTTATAGAAAATACATACCTTTGGATGCTGAATGATTAAACACGGTAAGATTTTATGCGTTTTTGGGTATGTATTTTAGTGCTTTTATTTGTACACAATCAATTTTCGAGGGCTGATAAAACTATACATAGTGATTCTCTCTATACTGAAAAGTATATCAGGGATATTTATATCTCTGATTCTAAGCGAGCTCTGCAATTACTGGACGAAGCGGAGAACAGGAAAACAATATCTTTGCGGGTTATAAACGAATTGCGTAGTTTGTCATATAGTAATATGTATATGAACAAACTCGCGTTTATGTATGCGAAAAAAGCTTATCTGCTTGATTCCATATACCAGAAAGACCCGGAACACATGCTGAAAATGACAGTTTATTTGGCTGAGTTCTCGGCAATGATGAGCAAGTATAATGAAAGTATGCATTATGCATTAGAGGGAATCAGACAGGCACAAGAATTAGGAAACAGAGAGGCTAGAGCCAGATTGTTTTTCTGCATGGGAGAGAATAACTGGAGATTGTCTTTTAAAGACAAGGCATATGATTATTTCGACCGGACTATTGAATTGCTGAGCGGGTCGAAGGAGAAGCGTGAAATGATGCTGCTTTCATACTATTATGGGGCGAAAATGGGGTTTCTGATGAATGATTCCCGAATCGAAGAGGCTCTGGAAGTAGGTTTTGAACGTGAGAAACAGATTGAACGGCTCAAAGCATTGCCTCAAATCCCTGAAGCTTATGTGGACGGCCAATATAGTTATTTGTATTCCAAGCTGGCCTATATTTATTGCATGGAGAAGAAATATGGGCAGGCGGAACAATATTATCAGAAATACTTGTCAAAGAAAGAATCACATACTCCGGATGGAAAAATGTACTCGCTTCCTTATTTGATGCTTTCCGGACAATATGAAAAAGTCATAGATAATTGCAAAGATTTTAAGGAGCTGATGAGGATCCAACAGGACACTCTGAATGAACAATATCTGACTGTTCTCCGACATGAAGTGAAAGCATACCTGGGTATGCATAAATACAAGGAAGTAGCGGAGATACGTGAAACGATTTTAGCCATAACGGACAGCATCAATACCCGGGATAGGAATAATGCCGCATTGGAACTGAATGCAATATATGGTACTTCTGAAAAAGAAGAATATATCAACGAACAGGCTTTTCAACTGAGAATAAGAAATATGACTCTCTGGTTCCTTGCATGTATTGTTGTGCTGACTTTGTTTATTGTATGGCGTTTGTGGCGTTTCAATCATATAGTCGAGTATAAGAACAGGACGCTTGCCCGGCTTATAAACGAGAAATTCGCCAATAGGAAAGACGGCAACCAGTTGTCGGAAATATACGGACAGCAAGCTGTCATATCGGAGATAGAACCGGAATTAATCTCATCCGAAGAATTGGAAGAACTTTCGGACGACGAAACAGGTGAAGTCAGCGGGGAAGAAGAAGAGAACAGGAAAATATTCCAAGAATTGAACCGGATAGTCGTCCAAGACCAATTATACCTTTCGCCGGAACTCTCAAGGGAAGATTTGGCTCACATAGTACATTTGAATAATGCACGTTTCGCCCGAATGATAAGAGCGTGCACAGGAACTAATTTCAATGGCTATATAAACGAACTTCGTGTGAATTATGCAATCAAGCTGTTAAAGACTCATCCTCATTATACAATACGTGCCATAGCTGTTGAATCCGGGTTCAACAGTACTCCGATATTATATAATCTTTTTAAGAAAAAAACTGGCATGACACCCTATGAATTTAAGAAAGTACAGGATTCACTTAGGGATTAAGAGTTCCCGATAAACAATTCTCGGTCTTTTCGGTTTATTACATATAGTAATTAAATAAAAATAATAATGGTACAAGTTAGGATAAAGCGAGTGTACGAGGATTTTTCGGAGACAGACGGATATCGGGTATTGGTAGATAAACTATGGCCGCGCGGCATAAAAAAAGAATGGTTGAAATATGACTATTGGGCAAAAGATATAACACCGTCCGCCCCCCTGCGCAAGTGGTTTCACGAAGATATACCGGGGCATTGGAATGACTTCTCCGTCCTGTATCAGAAAGAGCTGGACGCTTCTTCGTCCGTAACGGATTTCCTGGCTCTTATAAAGCCGCATCCGGTGGTGACACTCCTCTATGCATCTAAAGAACCCGTGTACAATCATGCCCGGATACTCCGTGATTATTTGGAAATGCGTCTGAAAGAGTGAAATTAAAGTAATTTTTATCTGTTTACGCTTTCTGTCGTTCACTCAATTTCCTACCTTTGTAATCTAAATCAAAATCGTGTAACCATGAAGTATAAATTATTGGTCCTGGATGTAGACGGAACACTGCTTAATGATGCGAAAGAAATTAGTAAACGTACACTGGCCGCCTTGCTGAAAATACAGCAGATGGGAGTACGTATCGTGCTGGCTTCCGGCAGACCGACTTATGGTTTGTTGCCGCTTGCCAAGTCTCTCGAACTTGGAAACTATGGTGGCTTTATCCTTTCTTATAACGGTTGCCAGATCATCAACGCACAGAACGGGGAAATCTTGTTCGAACGTCGTATTAACCCCGAAATGCTGCCTTACCTGGAAAAGAAAGCCCGTAAGAATGGCTTCGCGTTGTTCACCTATCATGATGATACGATCATAACGGACTCTCCTGAAAATGAACATATCCAGAATGAAGCCCGACTGAATAACCTGCAAGTGATTCGGGAAGACGAATTTTCCGCCGCCATTGATTTTGCTCCTTGCAAGTGCATGCTTGTCAGCGATGACGAAGAAACACTTGTCAGCCTGGAAGAACATTGGAAGAGACGCCTGAACGGTGCTTTGGATGTCTTCCGCTCCGAACCGTATTTCCTCGAAGTAGTACCTTGTGCCATTGATAAGGCGAATACCTTAGGTGCTCTGATGGAAGTATTGGGCATCACGCGTGAAGAAGTGATTGCCATTGGTGATGGCGTGTGTGACGTAACAATGATTCAATTGGCAGGACTGGGAATAGCTATGGGACACTCACAAGACTCGGTGAAAGCTTGTGCCGACTATGTGACCGCTTCGAATGAAGAAGACGGAGTGGCTCTTGCTGTCGAAAAAGCCATTATCGCCGAAGTCCGCGCAGCGGAAATCCCCCTTGACCAACTGAATGCACAGGCACGCCACGCATTAATGGGAAACCTGGGTATCCAATATACCTATGCTGACGAAGACCGTGTAGAAGCTACAATGCCCGTAGACCATCGTACACGCCAGCCGTTCGGAATATTGCATGGCGGCGCTACCCTTGCGTTGGGAGAGACCGTTGCCGGACTGGGTTCAATGATTCTTTGTCAGCCCGACGAAATCGTGGTAGGAATGCAAGTCAGCGGAAACCACATCTCTTCTGCCCACGAAGGGGATACCGTGCGGGCAGTAGCGACCATTGTGCACAAAGGACGCTCATCCCACGTATGGAATGTAGACGTCTTTACTTCAACCAACAAACTGGTGTCTTCCATACGGGTAGTCAACAGTGTTATGAAAAAAAGATGATTGACGAAGAAATAAGTAATCTGACAACTATTGATACATTCATCCGGCAAAAACAACCGTTTGCCGTTTACCGTATTCCCGGAGAGAAAACCCCTCGCTTGTTGACACAGGCCGGGGGGGCTGTCCGCTTGCTCTATGACCTCAAAGACCTGGACGGGCAGCGGGGATTTGTCATCGCTCCGTTCCGGGTGAGCGAAACATGTCCGATTGTGCTGATACAATCGGAGCAGTGGGGACAACCACTGCCAATTGACGAGGATACGGACGAAGAACAGGAAAAAGCCCGACAACTGCAAGGACAGGAGACATTCCTGAATACTTGCACGGAAAAGTATGCCGCCTGTTTTCATACATTTATAAATGCCTTGCGTGACAAGACTTTCGACAAATTAGTGCTTTCCCGTGAACTCACTATCGGTATCGGTCAGATGCCGGATTTCTCTCCCTCATCCGTTTTTCGTGCGGCTTGCAAACGTTATATCCATTCCTATATATACCTGTGCTATACCCCTCAAACGGGTATCTGGCTCGGCAGCACCCCCGAAATCATCTTGTCGGGCGAAAAAGACGAATGGAACACGGTGGCATTGGCTGGAACGCAACCTTTACAAGACGGCAGATTGCCGCAAGCGTGGGATGAGAAGAACCGGAAGGAGCAGGATTATGTAGCATCCTATATCCGCCGGCGACTTCTTTCATTAGGCATCCGTTCTACGGAGAACGGACCTTATCCTGCCTATGCCGGAGCATTGTCGCATCTGAAAACCGATTTTCATTTCTCCTTGAAAGATAATAAGGATTTGGGGAATCTTCTGAAAGTTCTGCACCCGACGCCTGCCGTGTGCGGGCTTCCCAAGGAAGAAGCCTATCAATTCATATTGGAAAACGAAGGTTACGACCGCCGTTACTATTCCGGCTTTATCGGATGGCTCGACCCCGACGGAAGGACGGATTTGTATGTGAACCTGCGCTGTATGCATATCGAAGACAAGCAACTGACCCTTTATGCCGGCGGCGGATTACTGGCGTCTTCGGAACTGGACGACGAATGGCTGGAAACGGAAAAGAAGTTGCAGACCATGAAACGGCTGATAGCTTATTAATCACTAATTCACTAATCACTAACCATCATGTACACAGATAAGAAGAACATACTCCAACTGGTTGCGTTGCTTCAGGCGCACGGGATTACTAAAATTGTATTGTGTCCGGGCAGCCGTAACATACCTATCGTGCATACCTTGTCCAACCATCCTGATTTTACCTGTTATGCGGTGACAGACGAAAGGAGTGCGGGGTATTTCGCCATCGGGCTTACGTTGAATGGTGGCAAGCCTGCTGCAATCTGCTGCACTTCCGGAACGGCATTATTGAATCTCCATCCTGCTGTGGCAGAAGCCTTCTATCAGAATGTTCCTCTGGTTGTCATCTCTGCCGACCGTCCCGCAGCCTGGATAGGGCAAATGGACGGACAGACACTTCCGCAACCGGGTGTATTCCAATCACTGGTCAAAAAGTCAGTCAATCTTCCGGAGATTCACACGGATGAAGATGAATGGTACTGCAACCGCCTGATAAATGAAGCCCTGCTGGAGATGAACCATCACGGAAAGGGGCCGGTTCATATCAATGTCCCAATTTCCGAACCGTTGTTCCAGTTTACGACGGATACCCTGCCCGAAGTACGTGTCATCACGCGTTATCAAGGCTTGAACGTCTACGACCGTGATTACAACGACCTCATCGACCGGATGAATAAATATCAGAAGCGGATGATTATTGTCGGTCAGATGAACCTTATCTATCTGTTTGAAAAGAGATATACCAAATTATTATATAAGCACTTTGCCTGGCTGACGGAGCATATCGGCAATCAGACTGTTCCCGGTATCCCGGTGAAGAACTTCGACGCGGCGCTCTATGCTATGCCCGAAGAGAAAATAGACCAGATGTCTCCCGAACTGCTGATTACTTATGGCGGGCACGTCGTCTCCAAACGATTGAAGAAGTTCCTTCGCCAGCATCCGCCCAAAGAACATTGGCACGTATCGCCGGACGGTGAAGTGGTCGACCTCTACGGTGCATTGACTACCGTGATTGAGATGGACCCGTTCGAATTCTTGGAAAAGATAGCGAGCCTGCTCGACAACCGTACTCCTGAATATCCCCGTGTGTGGGAGAATTATTGCAAAATCATCCCCGAACCGGAATTTGCCTATTCGGAGATGGCGGCTGTCGGTGCATTGATAAAGTCCTTGCCGGAATCATGCGCCTTGCATCTGGCAAATAGTTCGGTCGTCCGTTATGCCCAGTTATATGCCATTCCCTCTACGATTGAAGTCTGCTGCAACCGGGGGACGAGTGGCATTGAAGGTTCGCTTTCTACGGCTGTCGGCTATGCGGCGGCTTCTGATAAGCTGAATTTTATAGCCATCGGGGATTTGAGTTTCTTCTACGACATGAATGCGTTGTGGAATGTGAATGTCCGTCCCAACCTGCGTATTCTTTTGTTGAATAACGGTGGCGGGGAGATTTTCCATACCTTACCGGGGCTGGATATGTCGGGCACTTCGCATAAGTTTATCGCGGCTGTTCATAAAACGTCTGCCAAAGGTTGGGCGGAAGAACGGGGATTCCTTTATCTGCAAGCGGAGAATGGCGAGGAACTGGCTGAAACCATGCAGATTTTCACTCAACCGGAAGCGAAGGAACGCCCTGTCTTGTTGGAAGTGTTCACCAACAAGAACAAAGACGCACGAATGCTGAAAAATTATTATCACCAATTAAAACAAAAATAGATTATGTCAACACAAAGAGAGTGGACAACTATCAGAGAATACGACGATATTCTCTTTGATTACTATAATGGAATTGCCCGTATCACCATCAACCGTGAACGTTATCGGAATGCATTCACCCCGACTACTACTGCCGAAATGAGTGACGCATTGCGCATTTGCCGCGAGGAAGCGGACATAGACGTGATTGTTATCACCGGAGCCGGAGATAAAGCCTTCTGTTCGGGCGGTGACCAGAATGTGAAAGGACGTGGCGGTTATATCGGCAAAGACGGCGTTCCCCGTCTGAGTGTGCTGGACGTGCAAAAACAAATCCGTAGCATTCCGAAACCAGTGATTGCCGCCGTGAACGGATTTGCCATCGGCGGCGGGCACGTACTCCATGTGGTATGTGACTTGTCTATCGCTTCGGAGAATGCCATCTTCGGTCAGACAGGCCCTCGTGTAGGCAGCTTTGACGCCGGATTCGGTGCGTCTTATCTGGCACGTGTCGTAGGGCAGAAGAAAGCTCGCGAAATCTGGTTCCTCTGCCGGAAGTATAATGCGCAGGAAGCCTTGGATATGGGCTTGGTGAATAAGGTAGTCCCCTTGGAACAACTGGAAGACGAATACGTGCAATGGGCGGAAGAAATGATGCAGCTCAGCCCGCTGGCTTTGCGCATGATTAAAGCTGGACTGAACGCCGAACTGGACGGTCAGTCAGGTATCCAGGAACTGGCAGGTGACGCGACATTGCTTTATTATCTGACGGATGAAGCTCAAGAAGGAAAGAATGCGTTTTTGGAGAAACGCAAACCGAACTTCAAGCAATATCCTAAGTTCCCATAAACCATGCGGAGCACTCAAATATTTACATCTGATGGATTGCAAAATTCAAATAACTCCCCGCTTGCTCCATTTCAAGCAACCGGCAGGAACCTCACGAGGTACGTATACAACACGAAAAGTCTGGTATCTACATCTGACTTCTCCCGATTTTCCGGGTAGGGTAGGGATAGGGGAGTGTGCTCCTCTACCAGGACTTAGCTGTGATGATCTACCCGATTACGAAGATATATTGGAAGATGCCTGCCGGGAAGTGGAAAGGCAAGGCGGAAAGGTGGACGTTGACGCTTTGCGCAAATATCCTTCCATTCTCTTTGGGCTCGAAACGGCTGTCCGCCACTATAATGCAGGCGGTTGGGCTATGTGGAATTCAACTTTCTCCCGTGGAGAAGCCGGAATACCCATCAACGGCCTTATATGGATGGGAGATTACAATCAAATGTTGATACAGATAGAAACGAAGATGAAGACCGGTTTCCGCTGTATCAAACTCAAAATCGGTGCCATCAACTTTGAAGAAGAACTGGCCTTGCTCCGTCATATCCGTGCCCGTTTTTCTTCAAAAGAAATAGAATTGCGTGTAGATGCAAACGGTGCTTTCTCTCCGGCTGATGCAATGGATAAACTGAAACGGCTGTCCGAGCTTGACTTGCATTCTATAGAACAACCTATCCGTGCCGGACAATGGGACGAAATGGCACGCCTGGCTTCCGAATCTCCCTTGCCGATAGCTTTGGATGAGGAATTGATAGGCTGCAACACTCCGGAAGAGAAACGAAAGCTCCTTGCCGACATTCATCCCCAATATATCATCATCAAACCTTCCCTACATGGAGGATTCACCGGTGGAAACGAATGGATTGACGAAGCTGAAGAACAACAGATCGGCTGGTGGATTACTTCTGCTTTGGAGTCAAATATCGGTCTGAATGCCATCGCCCAATGGTGTGCCACCTTTGATAATCCGTTGCCTCAAGGCTTGGGAACAGGACAACTTTTTACGGACAACGTAGAAATGCCCCTTGAAATAAGAAAAGACTGTTTGTGGTTTTGTAATGACGCAATTTGATAATGCCCGATGATATTTGACCGAAAACAGCAATTTTTGCTATTGGAAGGGAAAGAATATACTTCTGAAGATATAGCCCGGTTTGTAGCGGAAGGAACGGAAAACTATCCTTCTGCCATATGGGATTTATATCTTTTCCTGAACGAATGGTTCAATGATTCTCCTGTCATAACCGTTCATACTTCGGGTTCCACAGGTACGCCGAAAGAACTGGTTGTACGCAAAGACCAAATGATGCAAAGCGCACGCCTGACTTGCGAATTTCTGAATCTGCAAGCGGGAGACGCCGCTTTGTTATGTATGAATCTGCGTTATATCGGAGCGATGATGGTAGTAGTACGCTCTTTGGTGGCAGGGCTGAATCTGATAGTGCGTCCTGCTTCCGGCCATCCTCTCTCTGATATAAGCGAACCTCTGAAATTTGCGGCAATGGTTCCTTTGCAGGTTTATAATACTCTTCATGCTCCCGAAGAGAGAGAACAGTTGAAGCAAACGGAGATTCTGATTATAGGTGGCGGAGCAGTCGATGAGGCTTTAGAAACTGAGATAAAATCTCTCCCGATAGCTGTCTATTCCACTTACGGCATGACTGAAACATTATCCCATATAGCGTTGCGCCGCTTGAACGGAAATTCTGCGTCCGACCATTACTATCCTTTTTCTTCAGTAACATTGTCTTTATCTCCCGAAAACACATTAGTTATTGAAGCCCCTCTTGTCTGCGATGATATTTTGCAGACCAATGACATTGCACGTATCTATCCCGATGGCAGTTTCATTATTTTAGGTCGAAAAGATAATGTTATCAATAGTGGCGGTATTAAGATTCAGGCAGAAGAGGTGGAGAAGTTACTTCGTCCTTTCATTCTTCAGCCATTTGTCATTACTTCAGTTCCCGACCCTCGTTTGGGACAGGCGGTGACCTTATTGTTTGAAGGTCAGTTGGATATGGAAGAACTAAAAAATAAGGTGCAGGAGATACTGCCACCTTATGAACGTCCTAAATATATTCGAATGGTGGATTTAATTCCTCAAACGGGGAATGGTAAAATCAACCGTATCGAATGCCGCACTTTAGCGGAGAAGCTATTGTAGTCGTTATACTTCTTCTATTCGTGTCAATTCCCATCCGCAGAATTGCATAACGATGCAATTTTTTTTGTTCTGTTACATATTTTATTATGAGCCTTACAACACTAATGTGGCTATTTCAGGCGATAAAGTAATCGTTTTATCTTTATTGATGATAATAATATTGGCATTATACAGTGAATTTATTATTTCTTTATAAGTGATTGCTCCCATACTTCTCCCTCTACTAGAAGAGTTTTCATTTTCATTTCTCATATTCTCATGATTATTAGTCAATGGGTTGAAATAGACTGAAATAGGGAATGAGAAATGTTTTCGGATATAGGCATTTCTCATTCTTTATTCCTAAAAACGGGTATTTCTCATGCTCATTATCATCATTTCTCATGGTAGTTGTATGGTAATCTACTGCTATTTTACGCCTGAATCATTAATAGAAAAGTTATTCTTCATTAAGGGTAAACTTGTTTTGGATTAATTGCAAACTTGCTCTTCACCTATCATAAACTATAAATGCAAGCTTTGATTATATAAATGCAAGCTTCATTTTTATAAATGCAACCTTTGATTATAAAAACAAAGCTTGCATTTATAGTTTATGATTAATCGAAAGCAACTTTAGATATAAAGGATTGGAAGTTTACTATTAACCAATAGCAACTTTTCTATTAATACTTTTCAGATGAATAAGTAATAGTTGGGATGTGAAGATAAGGTGGAGATGTTATGCACGGTAGAATAACAAAAGCAACAACGGCAAATAATCTTTAAGTTCTTCCCGCAAAAGTTCCATTGTCTTTTGTTTGTAGCGGTTGATGGATTTTACACTGAGATTCATCTCTTCCGCAATCTCTACATGCGTTTTACCTTCAAAGAAGCTTTTCATAAATACTGTACGATAATTCTCAGGAAGTTTATCCAATGTTTCGTATAGCATCCGGTACAATTCATCGAGTGTATATATACTATCCGGCTCTAATTCATAAACAGGCGCTTTCTTTTGTATATTTTCAGCATAACTCCATTCATGTTCCTGATGCTTCAGGAAGTTCAGGCAACTGTTTTTCACGCACATTTTGATGTATCCCAATGCGGTGTCCGATTGCAGGACGAAAGAATCCGTATCCATCTTATCCCATAATGAAGCGAATACGTCCGATACAATGTCTTCGCGTGTCTCTTTATCATCAACAAACCTTTTTGCATACAGGCAGAATGGGGCGTAATACTCCTCATAAAGTCGTTTGAAAGAATGTTCTCTGGTATGTTTTGAAAAAGATAGTTTCATTATTTAGAGATTCTGTGGTTTTTCATTCTGCTGCAAATATATAATAAGATAATTGAGAAAACATTATTTTGAACTTTTTTTTCTTTTCTGCAAAAGAAAGTTCACTTTTCCTGTCCCTTTTGAAAACTTCGATTGTACTATTCATATAATTGCAATTAAAAAGACTAGAATTTGGAAGAGAACATGGAAAATATGAATCCGGAATCATTGCTCCGTAAGGCGCAAGCATTGGGAGATGATATTAAAGAAATGGAGTCCATTGACGTAATGGGCGCTTATCGTCAGACACAGGCCAAAATAAAAACGAACAGGAGAAAGGACATGTATAATCAGTTGATGCGCTATGCTGCATTCTTGACTATACCTTTGTTGCTCACCTCGTTGCTCTTCGGATATTTATATTTTGATGGAGCGGATGAGGAAGAACAATACGCAGAGGTTACGGCCGCTACCGGTTCGGTGATACGTTATGAACTGCCGGATCATTCTGTAGTGTGGTTGAATGCCGGTAGTACATTGCGCTACCCTACGGTTTTCAGAAACGATAACCGGAATGTAGAGTTGAAAGGCGAAGCATACTTTGAAGTAGAGGCAGACAAGGAACGTCCTTTTTATGTAAACACATCGAATGGGCTGAAAGTATATGTATATGGTACAAAGTTTAATGTTACTGCCTATGATGACGATAATTATATAGAAACAGTACTGGAGAAAGGTAAAGTAAATGTGATAACCCCCAATCAGGAAACAATCGTATTGGCTCCCGGCGAGCATTTACTTTATGATAAACAGAGTCAGAAATCGAAGAAAAATACAGTAGATGTCTATGGAAAAGTAGCTTGGAAAGATGGAAAATTGATATTTAGGAATGCTTCGTTGGAAGAAATATTCAAACGTTTGGAACGGCATTTCAATGTGGATATTCAATTTGACAACAAGGCCGGAAAAGAATATAAGTACCGTGCGACTTTCCGGACAGAAACTTTATCGCAGATATTGGATTACCTCGCCAAGTCGGCAGCTTTGAAGTGGAAGATTCAGGAGTCTGAACAACAAACAGACGGTACACTTTCAAAGGCCAGAATAATAGTAGATTTATATTAATAACAACCCTTTAAAATTCAAATAGCCTATGAGATGACACATCAACAATGAAAAAAAGGAAGAAAGCCGCTACCAACAGCTATCTTCCCCTGAAATTTTAAGATTCACGGTACAGGTCTAGCAAACATTTACCCGAATCAAACCATAGTTCATTTAGTAATAAACTTTAGTTAGCCACAAATGTATGAAAAAAAATCATTCATTTATTGCATTATGTCCAAAATATGCTTTAAATCTAAAACTTCCATTAGTTATGAGGATTAGTCTGACACTACTGTTTGCGGTAGTATTCCAACTTACAGCCAAGGATGCATATGCCCAGCGGACACGGGTTGCCATTTCGATGAGCAATGTATCCGTGGAACAAGTGCTGAATAAAATTGAAGAAACTTCTGATTTTGTATTCCTTTATAATGATAAGGCGATTCAGAAAAACCGGATTGTTTCCGTTAATAATAAATCGGGAAAAATCATGGATATTCTGGAAGATATATTTAAAGGTACAAATATATCTTATACCGTAATTGATAAACAAATCATCTTGTCTAAGTCTGACAGTACCCATCAAGGTGGTAAGTTTATTCAGGTGAAGGGTACTGTAAAAGACGCTTCGGGTGATCCTTTGATCGGAGTAAATGTGAAAGTAAAAGGCGCTGCGGCAGGAACAATATCTGATATAGACGGTAATTTTACCCTAAATGTTACGGAAGGGGATGTCGTGGAATTCTCTTATGTCGGTTATACCCCCAGGACGGTGAAGATAACGAATAATAATCCGTTGAGAATCATTCTTCAGGAAGATACAAAGACTCTGAACGAAGTAGTCGTTACCGCTTTGGGCATTAAAAAAGAGGCAAAGTCATTGTCTTATAATGTCCAGCAAATCAGCAATGATGAAATCACCCGTATCGCTGACGCCAACTTCGTGAACAACCTGAACGGTAAGGTGGCGGGTGTCACTATCAACTCTTCTTCTTCCGGTGTGGGTGGCTCTTCCCGCGTGGTAATGCGTGGAACGAAATCTTTGAACGGCAATAACAATGCGCTTTATGTCGTAGATGGTATCCCGATGATTGATATGAGCGCCGCTTCCACCCAGCCGTCCGATTCGTTCGAGGGGGCAGGCCAGAGCGGTGATCCTATCGCCGGCATTAATCCGGAAGATATAGAAAGCATTTCTGTGTTGAGCGGCCCTTCTGCTGCCGCCCTCTACGGTAGCGCTGCCGCCAACGGTGTAGTGATGATTACCACAAAGAAGGGGAAGGAAGGACGTACCTCAGTCTCTATTTCCAACAATACCACCTTCTCAGCCCCTCTTGTATTGCCTGAATTTCAGAATACATACGGGCAGACGGAAGTGGGCAGTTATTATAGTTGGGGAACGAAGCTGAATACCCCGAGCAGTTATGATCCCGCCGACTTTTTCCAGACCGGCGTAAACGTGACGAACTCGGCCAGCCTTTCTACGGGAACGGATAAGAACCAGACTTACGTGTCTTTGGGAACGACGAACGCGAAAGGGATTATTCATAATAATAACTTTGAACGCTACAATGCAACGGTGCGCAACGTTTCGAAGATGCTGAATGATAAGTTGACCCTTGATCTCAACTTTATGCTTAGTTCTGTGAAAGAGCAGAATATGACGGCACAGGGACTTTACTATAACCCGTTGGTTGCGCTCTATTTATTTCCTGCGGGTGATGACTTCTCTAAAGTTCAGGCTTACCAGCGTTATGATGCTGAGCGTAACTTGTCGACCCAGTATTGGCCTTACAGCACCAATCTGGCTTTGCAAAATCCATACTGGATAACAGAACGTATCAAAATGCCGAACCATAAGAACCGTTATATGGCTACCGCGTCTGTGAAATATGACCTTACGGATTGGATCAATGTAACGGGCCGTGCCAAGATGGATCGGAATAACGAACGCCGTGAACGTATGTACGATGCCGGAACCAATACTTTATTCGCTTCTAAATATGGTTATTATTCAAAGAGTAATATTGAAAGCCAGCAAGTGTATGGAGAATTATTGCTGAACATCAATAAATACTTTCTTGAAAACACCTTTAACCTGACATTCAATGCGGGTGCAAACTTTGAGAATAATGATTACCGGTCTGATTATTTCGGTGGAAAATTAAAGTCCACGGCCAACCTGTTTACCTATGGCAACGTGGATACTACCGAAAAGAACCTGGCTAACCAATACGGCTATAATTTGAAGAAACGTGCTGTATTCGGCAGTGCTCAGGTCGGGTATAAGTCGATGATTTATCTGGACGGGACATTCCGTAACGACTGGTCGTCTACATTCAAGGGAACTGATACGTCTTCATTTCCTTATGGTTCGATAGGGCTTTCGGGCATTTTGACGGATATATTTCCTATCAGCACGAACATTATGCCTTATATGAAGGTGCGTGTTTCCTATTCCGAAGTGGGTAACTCTCCTGATGTTTTCCTGGCAATCCCTACTTATAAACTGGTGGACGGAGTACCTGTAACGATGAGCCGCCGCCCCAATCCCAATCTGAAACCGGAGCGTACAAAGTCTTGGGAAGCCGGTCTGAACTTTGTATTCTTTGATAATAAACTGAAGCTCGACGCTTCTCTTTATCACTCGCGCACCTACAACCAGTTCTTTGAACGCACCCTGTCGTCTACTACCGGATATACATCGGAAGTTGTCAATGGTGGACGTGTGGATAATAAAGGCATAGAACTGTCGTTACGTCTGGATAATAAATGGGGAGATTTCGGATGGAGCTCTTACCTCACTTATTCCTTAAATAAAAATAAGGTGGTGGAGTTACTGCGTAATTACGAAGATCCGTATACCCACGAGCTGACTTCGCTAGACCGTATTGACATGGGCGGCACCAGCATGTATAAGATGATATTGACGGAAGGCGGATCTATCGGTGATATTTATGTCAACACATTGCGGACAGACGAACACGGGGCTATTTATGTCCATCCTTCCGACCAGGTGATAGTCACTCAGCCTGATGAGTTTATCAAGGCGGGCAACAGTGCCCCGAAGTACAATCTGGGTTGGGGAAATACCTTTACTTACAAAGGGCTTTCTTTGGGATGCCTGTTCACGGCACGTGTGGGAGGTATCGTCGTTTCTCAGACGCAGGCGACGATGGATGCTTTCGGGGCTTCCAAGGTGACGGCCGACGCCCGTGATAATGGCGGGGCTTTGGTGAACGGACGTCCTATCGGCGCGGAGAATTACTATACGCAAATCGGCGGCTCCGGTGCTCAGGGGGGTATTGGTTCTATGTACGTGTATAGCGCGACTAATGTCCGTTTGGCGGAATTATCGGTAGGATATGACATTCCCATCAATAGATATGTGGATTGGATTAAGGGCCTGAATGTGTCATTTATCGGAAAGAACCTTTTCTTCCTCTACCGGAAAGCGCCTTTCGACCCGGAACTGACGGCAAGTACCGGAACTTACTTCCAGGGCATTGATATGTTTATGTCGCCAAGCCTGCGTAATCTTGGATTCTCAGTGAAGGTCAATTTCTAATCAAACTTTTAAATAATAGAAGATATGATATTAAACAAAATATTATCATGGAACAAAGTTTCTGTTTTAGGAATTCTGTTTGTTCTATTCAATACTACTTCATGCATTGATTACGCTGATAATGTCAATCCGAATGAAGTTACTGAAGAAATGATGGGAGTGGATAATCTGAAGACAGGTGCTTTCTTTTCCCAAATGTTGCGCAGGGTGATTATCGTCAGTGACGGGGACAAACTCGACTCCGATTACCAGATTGCCCAGGATTTGTCTCATGACCTTTATTCCGGCTATATAGCCGCCACATTAGGTTCTACGAATCATAACGGACAGTATAACTTTCAGGATCAGTGGCTGAATGCTACATTCGACTATGCCTTTACCGGAATAATGGCTCCCTGGGCAAGTATTCACCAGATTGCCGTTGAGCAGGGATTGGCGGAAGTGGACGCGTTGGCAACAATCGTGAAAGTGGCAGGTATGCACCGTATTGCCGATACGTTCGGCCCTATTCCTTATGTGAACTACGGTTCTTCCAGTTTATATGATGCTTTGGACAAGGTTTACGCCAAGTTCTTTGAGGAACTGGACAATTCGATAGAAGTTTTAGGTAATTATGTGAGCGGTAACAGCAATGCGAAGTTAATGAGTGATTATGACCATGTCTACGGCGGAGATGCGGAGAAATGGGTGAAGTTTGCCAATACATTGCGCTTGCGTCTTGCCATGCGTGTGGTTTACGCGAATCCTACCCTGGCGGAACAGGAAGCGACAAAGTCTGTCCAGTCCGTCTACGGCCTAATCGGGAGCAAAGCCGAGCGTGCCGAATTATCCCATAACACATTGGAATATCATCATCCGTTGCACGAGATTGCATATAACTTCAACTCGGGCGACTGTCGTCCGGGTGCTTCTATCGTCTCTTATATGGATGGCCTGAATGACCCGCGTATCAGCCGCTATTTTACGGTGGCGGGAGATGACGACGCTTATCATGGAGTACGTATCGGCATCACTTCCAGTAATATGAGCAACTATCAGGGTGATAAAATCTCGAACCTTAATATTGACCGCGCTTCTACTCCTGTCGTATGGATGACGGCCGCCGAGTCTTACTTCCTGCGTGCCGAAGGTGTATTGCGCGGATGGGACATGGGCGAAGGTACGGCCCAGTCTTTCTATGAAGAAGGGGTGAGGGTTTCATTTGAAGAAAACAATGCGGGAAGTGCTGCTGCGTATCTGGCAGACAATGCGTCGACACCGGGTTCTTTCAGTGATAACGTAGGTAGCGATAATTATACATTCACCAGTAGGGTGACTCCTGCATGGGACAGTAGCGCCGGATTTGAAGGAAGTCTGGAACGTATCATTACGCAGAAATGGATTGCAATCTATCCCGACGGCCCTGAAGGATGGAGTGAATATCGCCGTACGGGGTATCCCGAATTGATTCCGGTAGTGCGGAATAGTAGTAACGGTACGGTAGATACTGATTTGCAAGTCCGCCGTCTGCCTTATACCCGCGATGAAAAGAGTAATAATCAGGTCGGAGTGAATAGCGGTATTGCCGCCTTGGGTGGCCCGGATACCGGTGGAACGAAACTTTGGTGGGATCAAAGAGCACGCTGATCGAAGAATGGAGATAGTTTAATTCTAAAAACTAATTACAATGAAGACAAAAATAACAAGTTTGCTGACTTCCGTCATCGGTGCGTTTCTTTTCTGCGGTTGTGATACGGACGTTGAACCGTTGGAAATCCAGAAGCTGAAAACTTACGATGAACAATATTTTCAGAATATACGCGAGTTTAAGAAGACAGACCATGAGATAAGTTTTGCTTATTATGAGAACTGGTCGCCCATTGAAGGTGTCACTGGATACAAAGACCCTGCTTCGTGGGGTGAACGTATGGTGGGATTGCCCGACAGCATTGATATCGTAAACCTGTGGATGGGCATACCTACCGCCGAAACCCACCCGATAGCATATCAGGACATGAAGTACTGTCAGGAAAAACTGGGGACGCGTTTTGTAATGCATGGTGATGCTTCCCATTACAGGCATCAGTTCACGGTAGATGGCGTGGATTACAATATGAACGGTCAAAGTCCCGATGATGAAACGATGGCCGCTTATGCAAAATGGATTGTGAATCAGGTACTCGAACCGGGACTCGACGGTGTGGATATAGACTATGAAGGTTGGGGTGGAAATGACCTGGTACGGTTGGTAGAGGAACTCGGTAAATATTTCGGCCCTAAAGGTGAGCAGCCCGATAAGTTGCTTATCGTCGACTATTTTAATACTACGCCGCCGACTGCTACAGAACCCTATTGTGACTATTTCGTGAAGCAGGCTTATAGCCATCAAGGTGCGGGAACGGGCGTGCCGAACGGCTTTCCTTCCGAGAAGATGATTTATTGCGAATCATTCGGCGTGCAATATCTGTATGGCGGCGAACTGCTGAATTATGCAAGATGGGAACCGAGTACGGGGCGTAAAGGTGGTTGTGGAGTGTTCTTTCTCGGAAGAAATTATTATTCCGCGTCAGGCATACCTTATAATGAATTCCGTCAGGCTATTCAGATAATGAATCCTGCAATAAATGAATAAGTAATGAATAAATAAGAAGCATGATGAAAACATATATATTTAACAATTATTTATTGGGAGTGATATTGGGAATATCGGTTCTGGGCTGTACTGAAGGTGATAAATTCGATTATGGAAAGACAGTCGTGCTTGTTACGGGAACTGAAACGACGCCTATTGCCAAATTCCTGGTAGAGGACACTCCGTCCACTTATCTGGTGACCGCTTCTGCTACTGATAAAGTGGAGAAAGATGTGAATGTGAAATTTGCCATTGACCCTTCGCAAGTGGAAGCGTACAATCAGGAACATGGTACGAAATATAACAGTATTCCCGATGGAGTCGTGACATTAGAGGGAGCTGACGCGGTGATTCAGGCCGGCAAGTCATTCTCAACGCCGGTTACTGTAAAAGTGGTGTCTACGGAAGGGCTGTCGGATGACCTTATCTACGTTATCCCTGTCACAATGGCACAAGTGGACGGGCTTGAAATACTCAAACCGTCGAAGACGATATTCTTGCAGCTTTCACGCTATATTTATTTCACTTCGTTGAATATCAGCAACACGAATCTTTATAGCAACTTTGTTTTTGATGATGAGAAGAAGCTGCAATTGTCCAACTTCACGTATGAGGTAAAATTCTATTCTCAGGAATGGCATCAGATAGCCCGTATGTGTGCGTTTACATCAAAAGACGAGGAACGTTCGAGCATGCTCCGTTTTGGAGAGGAAGGGATGGATACCAATGCGCTGCAATGGGTGAGCCCGAGCGGTAGTATTGTTTCTTCTACGCGTTTCAGCACCGACCGGTGGTATTCGCTTGCGTTGACTTATGATGGCAGCAAGCTGACAATGTATGTCGACGGGGTTAAAGATGCCGAGGGGGATGGTGACGGTCTGTCTGTAGACTTCCAGCGTTTCGAACTGGGTATGTCGTGGACAAGTTATCGTGGTTCGCAGTATTTCCGTGGCCGGATTGCGGAGGTTCGTGTCTGGAATCGCGCTTTGCGTCCTGCCGAGATCCGGATGGGGCTTTGCAGTGTGGAACCCCAATCGGACGGACTGGTGGCTTACTGGAAAATGAACGAGGGAGAAGGGCATATTTTCAACGATGTGACCGGTAATGGCTATGATATGGATTGGACAAAAACAGCCCGCGAGCTTAGTGAAGGAGCCGGACTGACCTATAATCTGGATTATAGTTCGTCTATAGCATGGGACAGGGATGATAACAACAAGTGTATGCAATAATAAAGGCAATGATTATGAAATGGAATAAATATATTTTTACTCTCTTGACGGGGGTGCTGTGCCTTCAGTCTTGTGACAGTGAAACTTATGATGTGGAAGGCAATCCCAATAATCTGATTTATTTTATACCGTCTGCTCAGGGAAACATTTCTACTTTTAACGTGGACTGGACATCGAGAGGTGCGGTAGGAGATGAAGTCGTGGTGAAATTGCCAGTGAAGTCGACCCGTCAGGCTGAAAATACGATGATGGTGTACGCGGAAGTGGATAATTCTTTGGTAAACTCTTATAATACGGCCAACGGCACATCTTATGAGGCTTTTCCGTCCGATGTGTACAGTATTGTAAAATCTGCGGCTACTATTGAGCAAGGGAAGACTTTATCTGTTGACTCGATAGAAATAAGAGTTCCGGGGGAAAACTTTGTAACGTTGGACAAACCGGCTTATTTGTTGCCTGTCCGTTTGGCCAAAGTGGAGGGTAACGGCAAGATTTCCGTACAGCATAATACAATTCTGGCTGTCGTGAACATAACGTATCCTGATGAAGCCAAACTGGATGTATCCATCACGAATGGAAGCAATATGGGGACATCGGTTCTGGATATATCCGCATTGCCTGCTTCTTATACTTTTACTGTTTCCGCGACGGGCAATGCACGGCAGGATGAAACTATAACTCTGGAAGTGGACAGGTCTTTGGTCGGGTATTATAACACAAGTAAGAATACCAGTTATATTGCTCTCCCTCAAAACGCGGATGTCACGGTGACGGGACTGGAAGCGGCGATTCCTTGGGGAGAGAAGCAGTCCTCGGAGATTAAGGTTACATTGAATTCCTTGAATAATCTGGAGATGGGAACGACTTATATGTTGCCGGTTACGATAAAAGAAGTGTCCGGTGGTTTACAGTTGAAAGAGAATTATACTACCGTTTACTTGCTTCTTGATTATATTGACCCGAACTCGAAATTTATAGCTTTGGATATCAGTGATTATGAATGTTACAGTAACTATTATTTCGCTGAATCTTTGCAGAAAGAACTGACAAACTTTACATATGAGATCAAAATCCACGCAAACCAGCTCAGTGGAATGTCACGTTTCTTTGCCTTCAATGGTTCTAATACAGTGATGTTCCGTTTTGGAGAAGGTGGAAATGCCACCCGCCTGCAATGTGTCACGGGAAAAGGAAATTTCTTTGCCAATACGTCTTTTGAGACAGGTAAGTGGTATCTGCTTTCGTTGACTTATGATGGAAGTAAATTTACCTTCTACGTGAACGGAGTGAAGGATTACGAACTAAATGTTTCAGGCTATTCGACCCTTTTCAAAGGTGTTGAAATCGGAATGTCCTGGGCAGGATATCCTTCTCAACAGACCTTCGACGGCAGTATTTGTGAAACACGGATTTGGAACCGTACATTGGCCGAAAGCGAGCTCGCAGCAGGCCTATGTGGTGTAGAACCTGACTCTCAAGGCTTGCAGGCTTATTGGAAGATGAATGAAGGCGAAGGTCACATCTTCTATGACTACACGGGCAATGGATATAATATCGACTGGTCTGATACTTGGCGTTGCCTGACGGAATCAGCGCCTGACCCGGGCTCACACCTGACTGACAGGCATAACTATATCGGTTGGGACAAGCGTGACAGTAATGTATGTAAATAACGGCTAGGCATGAACAATGAGAGGACGAAGTCTTGTTTTATAAATGGGCTTTGTTCTCTCTTAATTATTGAATGGACAAAGATGAATATTCAATCAAAAAAGTATTTCATGAAAATAACAGTATCATCCGTACTCTTTCTTTTATTTTCATCTTTCCCCTTATTGGCGCAAGAGCCACGGGCTTCCAAAATACTTCAATTTGAGGAGCGTGTTTTTGATTTTGGTGAAATAGAGGAGCAGGATGGAATCGTATCCCATGAGTTTACGTTTAGGAATACCGGTACGGAAATGGTTTATATCAATGGAATGAGCACAGGCTGCGGCTGTGTGCAATATGAATTCCCGAAAGAGCCGGTTCGTTCCGGAGCTTCAGGTAAAGTGAAGGTCAGTTATGACCCGGCATATCGCCCCGGCTTTTTCAGCAAGGAAGTTGTAGTCTTGAGTAATGGTAATACCAATTATAACCGTATATGGGTGAAGGGGACTGTCATCCCCTGCCGGCATCCGGTTGAGGAAAATTATCCTTATGACTATGGCGGCGGATTATGGATGAACTTCAAGGTAATGCTTTTCGGAACAATGGACGAAGGAGATACGAAAATGATGAATCTGCAATTTGCCAATGATACTGATAAGGATATGAAACTTTTCTTCGTGGTGATAGGTGGTAATACGGATATAAAGTTTACCAGTCCTCAGACTTTGAAGGCAGGTGGGGAAGGAGTGATGCCGGTTACTTATCACTATTCGGGTCGCTTTCCTGCTACCACTCGTGTGTATCCGGTGATTAATGGAACGCCTTCGGCTACTCCTCTTACGGTAAAGGTTGAAACAGAATAAAGGACATTATATAGTATGATGATAAAACGATTGTATATCCTGATAATGGCGCAGATTGTTGGTGTCCAACTCTTTGCCCAGCCCTCTTCATTGCAAGTTGCTTATAAGAATCCTGATTTGCCGGTAGAAACGAGAGTCGCGGATTTACTTTCCCGTATGACTTTGGAAGAAAAGGTCGGTCAACTGCTTTGCCCTTTGGGTTGGGAGATGTACGAGATAGATGGAACTGACGTTCATCCTTCCGACAAATACAGGCAGCTTGTCAAAGAAAGAAACGTAGGAATGCTTTGGGCAACCTATCGGGCTGACCCGTGGACAAAGAAAACATTGGAAAACGGACTTAAACCTGAATTGGCCGCTAAGGCAGGAAATGCGTTACAAAAATATGTAATTGAGAATACCCGTCTGGGGATTCCTGTCTTCCTCGCGGAAGAAGCTCCTCATGGGCATATGGCTATTGGAACTACTGTCTTTCCTACCGGCATAGGAATGGCGGCAACATGGGCTCCTGAATTAATTAAAGAGGCAGGGCGGGTCATCGCTAAAGAAATCCGTTCCCAGGGCGGGCATATCAGTTATGGGCCTGTGCTTGATTTGACCCGTGATCCTAGATGGTCGCGTGTGGAAGAAACTTTCGGTGAAGACCCTGTGTTGAGCGGTACTTTAGGGGCTGCTATGGTTGCCGGACTAGGTGGCGGCAACTTGTCACAGGAATATGCTACCATAGCTACTTTGAAGCATTTCCTGGCTTATGCAGTGCCGGAGAGCGGGCAGAATGGTAATTATGCGTCAATAGGCGTCCGGGAGTTGCATCAGAATTTTCTACCCCCTTTTCGTCAGGCAATAGATGCAGGAGCGCTATCCGTAATGACTTCCTATAATTCAATTGACGGCGTTCCCTGCACGTCAAATCATTATCTGTTGACTCAACTGCTACGTAACGAATGGAATTTTCGTGGATTTGTAGTATCGGATTTGTATAGTATAGAAGGGATTCACGAAAGTCATTTTGTGGCTCCGACCAAAGAAAATGCCGCGGTACAGGCTGTTACGGCAGGCGTAGATGTGGATTTGGGCGGAGATGCTTATACGAGCCTTTGTCATGCGGTTCAGAGCGGGCAAGTTGACGAAGCGGTAATTGATACGGCCGTCTGCCGGGTGTTGCGGATGAAATTCGAGATGGGGTTGTTTGAACATCCTTATGTCAATCCGAAGATGGCAGCGAGGGAAGTACGTAGCAGGGAGAGCATTGAATCGGCACGGAAAATAGCTCAGGCTTCTATCACTCTGCTTGAGAATAAGAACTCCATATTGCCTTTGCGTAAAGATATAAATAAGATAGCCGTCATTGGCCCTAATGCTGATAATCAGTATAATATGTTAGGGGATTATACTGCACCCCAAGAAGACGGTAATGTAAAAACGGTACTTGACGGGATTGTTGCCAAATTATCTCCATCGCGTGTAGAATATGTGAAAGGCTGCGCTATCCGTGATACTACAATAAATGAAATAGAGAAAGCGGTCGAAGCTGCCCTGCGTTCCGAGGTTGTAATTGCAGTAGTGGGGGGCTCTAGTGCCCGTGATTTTAAAACGAGCTATAAGGAGACAGGAGCGGCAGTTGCGGATAAAGGCAATATCAGCGATATGGAATGTGGTGAAGGGTTTGACCGTGCCACTTTGTCTTTACTTGGCAGGCAGCAAGAATTATTGGAAGCCTTGAAGCGGACAGGAAAGCCCTTGGTTGTAGTTTATATTGAAGGTCGTCCGTTAGAGAAGAATTGGCCGGCAGAATATGCCGACGCACTACTGACCGCTTATTATCCCGGTCAGGAAGGGGGAAATGCCATAGCTGACGTATTGTTCGGAGATTATAACCCGGCAGGCCGTCTGCCAATTACCGTACCTCGTTCGGTAGGACAAATACCTGTATATTATAATAAGAAAGCACCTCAAAAACATGATTATGTAGAAATGTCAGCATTGCCATTGTATGCTTTCGGATATGGACTTAGCTATACAACATTCGAGTATTCGGATTTGCAAGTCACTTCTACATCTCCTTATCATTATGAAGTTTCATTTAGGGTGGAGAATACAGGGAAATATGATGGTGAAGAAGTGGCGCAACTTTATATAAGAGATGAATATGCTTCAGTTGTACAGCCAATGAAGCAGTTGAAGCGGTTTGAACGTTTTTTCTTAAAGAAAGGAGAGAAAAAGCCAATTACTTTCACCTTGACAAAAGATGAACTCTCCATTATCAATCAGAAGTTGGAAAAAGTTGTTGAACCTGGAACCTTTCAGATAATGGTTGGTTGTTCTTCGGATGATATCAGATTGAAAGATTCTATTTTAGTAAGATGAGTAACTGACGTATATTCATTTTTCTAAAATAACTTTTATTGCTGCTATTATTTGTTTTTTTATGCAAAAGCATCTACTTTTGGCTTTTATAAAAATGATAATAACCGCAAATCTCTGATGACACATATTGGTGAACAAGAAAAGAAGAAGAAATTCGAGCAATTTTTCATTCTTACTTTTCCGAAGGTAAAGGCTTTTGCATGGAAGATTTTACATTCGGAGGAGGATGCTGAAGATATTGCTCAGGATATATTTGTCAAGCTGTGGGATAATCCGGAAATATGGGAGAACAAGGAAACATGGGATAGTTATATCTATACGATGGCCCGTAATCAGATTTATAACTTTTTGAAACATCAGTCGGTAGAGCTTAGCTATCAGGAGAAGTTATCTCAGGAAGATTCTCCTTCTTTTGAATTTGATACATACGACAAACTTTATGCAAAGGAACTGCAGCTTTTGATAAAGCTTACTTTGGATAACATGCCGGAACAACGTAGGAAGGTGTTTTCTATGAGTCGGAAAAACGGTATGAGCAATCAGGAAATCGCTGATAGATTGCAACTTTCTGTCCGTACAGTGGAGCGCCACATCTATCTTGCACTACAAGAATTAAAAAAAGTCATCTTAATTGCATTTTTTTTCTATTTCGGTTGAGTAGTCCGTTTTAGCAAGTTGTCTATATTATATAAGGCAAATCTAAGATGAAGAATTATATTCAAAAAATTATCAATGTATTCACAGCTTCCGGGCATAGTGAGAATGTAACCAAAGAAGTACATCAATGGTTATTGGATGAAGAACATGCTGATGAGAAAGAGGCGGCATTGAATGCATTATGGAAAGAAACAGAAGGAAAAGTTGATTCAGGCACATGGACTTCTTTGGAAAATGTATATAGTAAAATCGGTGTATCTGCCGGTACTAAAAAACAGTATAGGTTATTTCCCTGGAAATATGTGGCAGCAGTCGCTGTATTTGTTGTAACTGTGTCCGGTACCTTCTGGTTGACAAGGAATGCATTTAATGAGGAGACAATCGCAATGATTGAACAATATATTCCTGATGGCAAAACACGTGAGTTGGAATTACCGGATGGTAGCCGTGTTCATGTAAATTCCGGAACACTACTGCTTTATCCGGACGCCTTTAAGGGAGACACCCGTACCGTTTATCTGGTCGGTGAGGCTGATTTTAAAGTAAAGAAGAATCCGGATAAGCCATTTATTGTACGGTCTGCGAATATGTCTGTAACAGCTTTGGGGACGGAATTTAATGTAGCCGCCTATCCGGAAGCTCCGGAAATTGTTGCTACCTTGATTCAAGGTAAGGTAAAAGTGAGCTATGAACAATCTGATAATTCTTATATTTTGAATCCGGGGCAACAGGTAATTTATAACCGAAAAACTGCTCAAAGTAAAATTGCGGATGCTAATCTGGAAGATGTGACAGCCTGGCAGAGAGGGCAGATCGTATTCCGCGGAAGTACAATGGAAGAGATTCTGCAGACTTTGGAAAGACGTTTTGACATAACTTTCCAATATAGTACAAGCTTGTTCACTAACGATAAATATAATTTTAGCTTTAGTGCGAATGCAGATATTGAAGAAGTGATGGAAGTGATGAAAGAAGTCACCGGGAAGTTCACTTATAAGATAGATAAAAATATTTGCTATATGAAAATTGTGAGATAGAACAAGATAGTTAATTGTTTAACCTTAAAACACATCATTATGTAAAAAAGTATCCGGAACAAGGATGCCGCCTGGTTCCGGATATGAAATAAGTTTTTTAGTATTAAAAAGTAAAATACTAGATTTTTGATAGAATTAATATTATGAGTTTAACACTAAAAACGCTACGAAGATATGAATTTATATCTAAAAACAGCTAAAAGTACAATAATTATTTGCTGTTTGTTTATATTGCAGACGACAGCATTCGCTCAAAGTAATATTCGTATTACTATAAAAAAAGCAGAAATCACTTTACAAAATGCATTAGTTGAAGTTGAAAGACAATCCAAATTATCTGTCGCTTATAATCAATCACAACTTTCGGGGCAAAGACAATTATCTTTGAATATAGTAAACCAGCCATTAGAGTCTGCTCTAAAGACAATTTTGAAAGGTACGGGATTTTCATATAAATTGACTGATAAGTATATCATGATTGTTCCTGAAAAAAAAGAGACGAACTCGCAGGCTTCAAAGACTGTAAAAGGGAAAATTGTTGATGAGAATGGAGAACCTTTGATTGGTGTGAATGTGGCGGTAGATGGAACTACTACAGGAACCATTACTGATTTTGATGGGAATTTTTCTATGTCAGCCTTTGCTAATTCCACTTTGAAAGTTTCTTATATTGGCTATGCCACTCAGTTAGTCGCCGTTTCGGACAAGGAATTTTATAGTATTACTATGCGTCCGGATAATGAGGTGCTGGATGAGGTCGTAGTTACCGCTTTGGGTATCAAGCGCGAAACGAAATCTCTGACGTATAATGTACAGGAAATGAAAGCGGCGGATCTTACTACCGTAAAGGATGCCAGTTTCATGAACAGTCTGGCAGGTAAGATTGCCGGTGTGACTATTAATCAGAGTGCATCAGGTATTGGTGGTTCTACCCGTGTTGTAATGCGTGGTTTGAAATCCATAACGAATGACAACAATGCCTTATACGTGATTGATGGTATTCCTATGTCTTCTATGCGTACAAGTCAGGATAAAAGTTTTTATGAAAATGCAGATGGTGGGGATAGTGATGGTATCTCTAGCTTGAATCCTGATGATATTGAAAGTATGTCTGTGCTGACTGGTGCTGCGGCAGCAGCTTTATATGGTTCATCCGGTGCCAATGGGGTAGTATTGATTACGACTAAAAAAGGTGAAGAGGGTAAACTGAGAGTGAGCTATTCTAATGATACACAGTTTATGAGTCCTTTTGTTATGCCTGAATTCCAAAATACATATGGTTCTGCCGAAGGTGAATTTGCTAGTTGGGGTGCTGCGAAAGCGACATCATGGGAACCCAAGGATTTCTTTCAAACCGGATTTACTGAAACTAACTCTTTAGGACTTTCTGCTGGAAACAACCGTAATCAAACGTATTTTTCTGCTGCGTCTACTAACGCACGTGGTATTATTCCCAATAATACCTATAATCGCTACAATTTTACCTTGCGCAATACTACGGAGTTAATTGAGGATAAGTTGACACTGGATATGAGTGCTTCTTATATTATTACCAATGATAACAATATGATGTCCCAAGGACAGTATCATAATCCTCTTGTACCATTGTATTTATTTCCGCGTGGAGATGATATGAATAAGTATAAGGTGTACGAACGTTATAGTAGTGAGAAGTATTATGATGTGCAATATTGGCCTTATGGTAATCAGGGAATGGCAATGCAGAATCCCTATTGGATTGTGAACCGTGAAAATATGGGTAATCATAAATCACGCTATATGTTCAGTGCTAATTTGAACTATAAGGTGTTGGACTGGTTGAACATTGTGGGACGTATGCGTGTGGACAACAGTTTCGACACATATGAACGTAAGATTTCAGCGTCTTCTGACCAACTTTTTGCTTCTGAATACGGTAATTATCTGAACATGAAGACTTCCTACAAAAATACGTATGGTGATATCATGGCTCAAATTAACAAGCGTTGGGAAAAATGGAACATCACTGCCAATGTGGGTGGTAGTTTCAACCATATGATTCAAGAGCTGACAGGTTATGAAGGTCATCTTTCTTCTGTACCCAACCTTTTTACATTTGGTAACATTATCCAAAGCGGCTCTAATACAAAAGCCACTCAGAATGGATATATTGATGACAACCAAGCTATATTTGCGACTTTTCAACTGGGGTATAATAGCATGGCTTATTTGGATATTACAGGTCGTAACGACTGGTACTCCTCGTTGGCTAATACAAAGAGTGAAAAAACTGGTTTTTTCTATCCCTCGATAGGTCTTTCTGCTGTGGTAAGTGAAATATTCGACTTGTCAAAAGCAAAGATCTCTTTTCTGAAAATGAGAGTTTCTTATAGTGAAGTTGGTAATCCGCCGATGCGTCACATCACTATGCCTACTTATTCAATAGAGGGTGGTAAAGTGAGTACATCTGCCCGCCTGCTCAATCCGGATCTGAAGCCGGAGCGAACCAAATCATTCGAAGTCGGTATGAATATGCGCATGTTTGGCAATTTGCTCAACTTTGATTTGACTTACTATAACAGTAATACGTTTAATCAATTTTTTAATTATACTATGCCGCCTAGTAGTGGTTACAGTTACTACACGCTGAATGGTGGTAAGGTAAATAACTGGGGTATTGAGGCCCGTTTAGGCATTAACGCAGATTTGGGGCCGGTGAAATGGAACTCTAATTTGACTTTCACGATGAATCGTAATAAAGTGGATTACTTGCTTCCTGAAGGTGCAACAAACCCTTTAACTGGAGAACCTATATATATTACGGAAATAGAACCTTTCAATCCGCAGGGTAGCTATAAAATGATAGTGAAAGAGGGAGGTACGTTAAGTGATATTTATGTGACAGGGCTGAAAACGGATCATAAAGGTAACATTAAAGTAAATGCTACTACAGGTGCCATTGAAGCTGATCCGAATACTTGGATGAAAGCTGGTAGCACTGCACCTCGTTTTAACTGGGGATGGAATAACAGTTTCAGTTGGAAAGGAGTCAACTTGAGTTTCTTGATTGATGCTCGTATCGGTGGTGTCGGTGTTTCTGCCACACAAGCTAAAATGGATTATTATGGAACGTCCAAGACCTCGGCCATCGCACGTGATAATGGGGGAGTAAATATTAATAACGGTCGTCTTTTAGCTCAAGACTATTACAATGTAGTAGGTAACGGTATGACTGGAGTATTGGCTAATTATGTGTACAGCATGACAAATGTACGACTTAGGGAAGCAACTTTAGGATATACATTCCCGGCAAAGTGGTTTAACAACCAAATACAGAATCTTACTGTGTCACTCATTGGAAAGAACTTGTTCATGTTCCATAACAAAGCACCCTTCGATCCGGAATTGTCCGCTTCTACTGGTACATATTACCAAGGGTTTGACTATTTTATGCAACCAAGTGTGCGCAGCATTGGATTTAGTGTAAAATTCCAATATTAATCAACTAAAGGAATGATACAATGAAAAAATTAAGTAAAATCAAAAATATTGTATGTGCATTGGGAATCGTTACACTGGGTGTCTCATGTACTGATAATTATAAAGAATGGAATACCAATCCTTCTGAGGTTCCTGAAGAGATGTTGACGGGATTGATGAAAATAGGTAATTTTTTCCCAACCATGCAACTGGATGTGATACCTACCAGCGATGTAGATGCTAATGAGTATCAGCGGGCACAAAATCTCTGTGGAGATATGCATTCCGGTTATATGACTCCCATTGGTACATGGGGCAACTCTTCGGCTTGCAGCTATAATTTGCGTTATGACAAATGGAATGATGTGGCCTTTGATGTGGCGTTTACCAAAGTGATGCCTGCTTGGAAACAGATTCGTGACAATGGGCAGGAAAAGTTCCCCGAAGCGTATGCTGTAGCACAAATTCTGAAAGTAATGACTATGCATCGTGTGACGGATATATACGGACCTCTGCCATATTTACAATTTGGACATGGCGGTTTGGAAACTCCATATGATTCTCAAGAAGATATTTACAAATCCTTCTTCACTGATTTGGATGAGGCTATCGCAGAACTTCAACAGTATACAACCAACTATCCGGGCAGTAAACCGTTAGCCAAATACGATTTGGTATACGGAGGTGATTTTGTTAAATGGCTAAAGTTTGCCAATTCGCTGAAGTTGCGTCTGGCTATGCGTACCTGTTATGTAGACGGTTTTGAGGTAAATGGAAGGAGTTCCCAACAATTGGCCGAAGAAGCTGTAGCAGCTGGCGTGCTTCTTGAGAATACGGACAATGCCCAGTTGCAATCTGCAAATGGTCTTTCTGTGTTCCATCCTTTGAAAGTATGTTGGAGTAATTACAGTGACGTACGTATGGGGGCGGACATTGAATCGTTTTTAAAAGGTTATAATGATCCTCGTCTTTCCAAATATTTTCAAGAATCAGAATATGATGTAAATGGTGATAAGTATCACGGTGCTCGTTTATCGGCTCCCCAAGTCGTGTCAAACAAAGATAATTATGCTAAATTGTCCGCTCCGAATGTTTTTGCTGAAGCACCTGTTCAATGGATGTGTGCGGCGGAAGTCTACTTCTTGCGGGCAGAAGGAAAACTTCGTGGATGGAATATGGATGGTGAAGTGAAGGAATTATATGAAGCAGGTATTGCGAAATCATTTGAACAGTGGGGGGTTGCTATGGGTGACTATCTGACAAGAGGGGATGATTTTAAACCTGTTAAATTTGCTGCACCATCTGGAACGATGGGTACCGTGAATCCTGCGTCAACAATTACTATCGCTTGGAATGAAAGAGATAATGAGGACATAAAACTAGAACGTATCATCACGCAGAAGTGGCTTGCCATGTATCCTGAAGGACAGGAGGCTTGGAGCGAATGTCGCCGTACCGGTTATCCTAAGCGGTTTACTATTCTTCTTAATCAGAGTAGCGGACAGGTAGATGCTTCAGGGCCTCGTCGTATTCCGTATCCGTCAACAGAATATGATACTAATACAGTAGAGGTGGAAAAGGCTGTATCGGAATATTTGGGAGGCACTGATTATGGAAAAGTGAAGTTATGGTGGGATAAAAAATAATTCATCACGTATTTAAATTGATTATTATGAATAAAATAATAAACAGAATCATTGGTCTTTTTGTATTAGCAATGGCTGTTATAGCCTGTGATACAGAGATAGAAAACATACCTATTCAGATACCTGTAGAAAAGGATAATCAGTATTATGAAAATCTGAGAGCTTATAAGAGGAGCGACCACCAACTGGCTTTCGGTTGGTTTGGAGGTTGGAAGGCAAGCGGAACTTCTCCATCGAAGTATTTGCGCAATATTCCTGATAGTGTGGATATGGTTTCCATTTGGGGAACTTGGCACAGTTTGACACCGGAGCAAATTGAAGACTTGCGCTATGTGCAAGAAGTGTATGGTACGCGTGTGACATTTACTATTTTCTCACATAACATGAGTAACTTCCCTGGTAATTTTGAGAATAAGGCTGAAAATATTCCCGCGGTGGCAAAGGCGGTGGCTGACAGTATCTTTAAGTATGGATATGACGGTGTTGATTTTGACCATGAATGTAGCGGCAGTGATTTGTTCTATAATAAGGATAATATGACTACCTTATTGAGAGAAATGCGCAAGAATTTAGGAGAGGATAAGCTGATTTGTGTGGATGGATATGTAGAATATATCACTGAAGAGGGTTGGAAGTATGCAGATTATGCTATTGCACAAGCGTATGGTACAAGTTCATCTTCGTCTTTACAAAATAGACTTAATAAAGTGAATGCGGCACTTGCCCCTGAGAAATTTATTGTTACAGAAAACTTTGAAAGTTATTGGGCTACAGGAGGTATTAACTATTCCGATCCTGAACTGGGAACTATTCCTTCTTTGCTCGGCATGGCACGTTGGCAACCTACTCGCGACGGAGAGGTGCGGCGTAAAGGTGGGGTAGGAACCTATCATATGGAATTTGAGTACAATCATACCGATGTTGAATACAAATATCTTCGTGAGGCTATTCAGATAATGAATCCCGCAAAGAACTAATATTTAAACTGTAAAAAATATGAAGACGAAATATTTATTGTTGAAGATATTTTTAATGAGTATATTGGGCGCTTGCACCAATGCTGAGTCATTAGAGGATGCGCTATATTTTACCGGTACGGAAAATTCACCTACTTTTAAGTATACGATAGACGGTCCTGCAGAAATAGGTTTAACCGTTTCTGCATCATGCCAAGTGATGGAGGAGCAGGTCATTAGAATCAAAGTTGCTCCGGAAAAATTGGAAGCCTACAACAAGCAGTATGGAAAAGAATATAAAATAGTTCCGGAAAAGGACTTTATGCTCTCCACCGATAAGGTTGTTTTGGAACCGGGCGAGAATATCTCGGATCAGTTGATTTTTTCTTTGCTGAGAGTATCTAATTTGGAGCCGGGAACTACTTACTGTGTTCCTCTGACTATTACAGATGTAACTGGAGGTATGCCTGTGTTGGAGTCATCTCGTACCATTTATCTTGTACTGAATCAAGTGATGATTGTCAGTGCGGCGCAAAGTAAGAATATGCCTATTGGTTTCGTGAATGAACCTTCATTGGAAAGCGTACCTCAAGTTACTATGGAAGCACGTGTGATGGTCACTAAGTTTGCGGAAAGAGATCCATATATCAGTACTGTGATGGGCTTGGAAGAAAACTTCTTGTTGCGATTTGGTGATGTAAATATTAAACCGAATCAGATACAGTTGGCTGGTGGCGGATATCCTGTAACAAGTAAGACTGAGTTTGAAACCAATAGATGGTATCATGTTGCTGTTGTGTACGATGGTTCTACAATTAAGTTGTATGTAAACGGTGAATTGGACAACCAGGTAGATGCTCCACGTGGTCCTATCAATCTGTGTGGAAACTCTGATAAACGCAGATTCTGTATCGGTGGGTCACTGAACAGTCGTCTGTTGAACGGATATATCAGCGAAGCTCGTGTATGGAAAAAAGCACTGTCGCAGAACGAACTTCAGAATAATATGTGTTACGTTTCTCCTGATAACTATCCGAATATGATAGCTTACTGGAAATTTAATGAAGGTGGAGGTAAAGTTATCAAAGATTGGACGGGTAACGGATGGGATATTAATATGTCGTTCAACTGGATTGAGGGAGTACGTTGTCCGGAATAATAGATAGTTATTAACTATGTAATTAAAATAATAAAGTATGAAAAAACTATTATTATATTTCATGTTCGCTACAGTAGCTTTATGTGTTGCTTGTGGTGACGATGAGGAGACGGTTTACACGGATATCACCGAAAATCCGTTTACTGATATTGCTGTCAGCAGTGAATTAATGAATGAGGAGGGAGTGATTGTGTTCGATGAAATCGGTGCCTCTACGACTTTGCAACTTAATGGGGTTCCTGAAAATGCAGGTAATACAGAAGAATTCTCATTCAGATTCCGTTCCGGCGACGAGAGGGTTTTTACTGTGGACATGGATGGTGTAATCACTAGTGTAGCCAGTGGTGAAGCTGAACTTAGCATTTGGATGGTAGATAAGTATAATGTAATACAGCTGCAGAAAACATGTAACATATTTGTAACTGCTAAAGTTGCTGACATTGTGATTCCCGGTGGTGTCGATGGGTTGACTTTGGAACTGGGAGCTGTTTATGACTTGAATTCCAATGTTACCGTACTTCCGGAAGGGGCAACTGACAAAACCTTGTCATATACTATAAAAGAAGGTGAAGATGTTGTTTCATTAGAGAATGGCATACTCAAGGTCTTGGCTCAAGGCACAGCAGTCATTGGAATAGCTGCTAATGATAATAGCGGGGTTGAAACAGAGCTTAATATAACAACAACGCCTTGGTACTGTCGGGATACTTGGACGGTAGGTACTTCAATCTTCTATGAAACAACAGGTACTAATTATGCTCCGGATAATGAAACTGGAAAACCGGAGGATATTCTGGACGGTAAAGGAGAGACTTTCTTGTCACTGATAAAGCCGGGTAAGGATTATGGTGACTGTGCTACTCCTGCAGACCATCTGCTTTATTTTGTAGTAGATATGAAAGAACCAAAGTTATTTAATGTAATTGAATGGAAGAATCGCTTTGGTAATACAGGTGTGACTGGTGTACATTTACGTTATATCCGTGTGTTGGGAAGTAATGACAATGTTGATTATAGGGTAATCGAAGAGAAAATTGTCCTTGATCACACTAATATTGAAACAGCACAATTATTATCTATTAAAGAATCTGAATACCGATATGTGAAGGTGGAATTTACTGGGTGGGTATTGAATCCAAACAGTGCATTGCAAGTGGGAGATTTCAGATTGGGTATACAGTAAAAAGGTTGTTTAGGGTATGAAGGTTATTTGAAATTTTGATTTTTAGATTTACTCTCGTTACAGATATTCTGTAGCGAGAGTGTTTTCTTTAGGAGAAGTACAGATACGAAAGGAAGATGTATGGAAAAGAGAGAATATTCCTTCTAACAGGAGTATCCTCTCTTTCTTCACTTAAAATCTAAACCTTTTTTTCAAAATTACTTGCTATTATAAGCCACCAACATCCAAACCAACTTTTCCTGTTCTTTCAGATAATCGCTCATCATCGAAACGGTTACCTCGTCTCCGGCTTGTGAAGCGATAGACAGAATCTTGCGTTCTTCACCGATCAGATAACTGATAGATTGAAGGATGCTGTTCAGTGCTTCATCTCCATTACTTACCTTGTCCACTTCATTGATACCGGCAACTTTCAGATAATCACTGAACTTATTGGCAGGAGTGCCGCCCAACATCAGGATACGTTCTGCGATTTCGTCCACCTTTTCGGCAGTGTCGTCATACATCTTTTCGAACTGGCTGTGGAGAACGAAGAAGTTATGTCCTTTGATATTCCAGTGGAAACCGCGAAGATTGGTGTAATACACTTGGAAGTCAGCTAATAGTTGTTGCAAAGATGCTACTACGTTGTTTGCTCCTGATTCGTTCAATTTGATAAATTCTAAAGTCTTCATAATCTTATTGTTTTAATGATTTATATTAATTTTCTTTTTTTCTGTATGACAAAGATAAGGCGAAAAGTGCTTGCTGTCAAACTGAAAATTTCTATCTTTGCATAGATACAATCTATAACATCAAACAATTTGATAGATGACAATACAACAATTGGAATACATATTAGCCGTTGACCAGTTCCGGCACTTTGCCCGCGCAGCGGAACACTGCCGGGTGACGCAACCTACATTGAGTGCCATGATTCAGAAACTGGAAGATGAACTGGGAGTGAAGCTGTTTGACCGGACAATGCAACCTGTTTGTCCGACAGCTATCGGGCAAAAAGTAATAGACCAGGCTCGTGTGATCCTGGCGCAAGCAGCACAGGTAAAGGAAATTATCAGTGAAGAAAAGCAATCATTATCCGGTGTATTCCGTTTGGGAGTATTGCCGACAATTGCGCCCTATCTGCTTCCGCGCTTCTTTCCGCAACTAATGGAGAAATACCCTGAATTGGATATTCGTGTCACGGAAATGAAGACGCAAGATATTCAACAAGCATTGCATGCCGGAGATTTGGATGCAGGAATCATAGCCAGTAAACTGGAAGATACGTTTCTTACAGAAGAAACACTGTTTTATGAGCAGTTTTATGCTTATGTATCCAAGAAAGAACCCTCTTTCAAACATGATGTCGTCCGCACTTCCGATATAACCGGTGAACGCCTTTGGCTACTGGACGAAGGACATTGTTTCCGTGACCAACTCGTCCGTTTCTGCCAGATGGAAGCAGTGAAAGTCAATCAGATGGCTTATCGCCTGGGAAGTATGGAAACCTTTATGCGCATGGTGGAAAGCGGAAAAGGTATCACTTTTATTCCCGAACTGGCAGTATCCCAGTTGACAGAAGAACAACGGAAATTAGTACGCCCGTTCGCCATCCCGCGCCCGACGCGTCAGGTTGTACTGGCTACAAGCAAAGATTTCGTGCGTCACAGCCTTCTCTGCGTACTGAAAGAAGAGATAAAAGCGGCGGTACCTAAAGAAATGCTGAGTTTACAGTCTATCCAATGTTTATTGTAACTCCATGCTTGTAGTCCATGCAATGTTTCTTATGACCTGTCCGGATTCCTTTTATGCTCTAATCTTCTTAAACCATTGACCTATCTCAGCTCCTTTGAAATAAATAATCAGGGAGCTGACGATAATAATCATTCCTGCCACCGTACTGAATGTCGGATATTCGTCAGGGAGCATAATCCAACTCAATACCGCACCGAGAATCGGATTAATCAGCCTGCACATATTAATATCGCTGACCTTCGCTCCCTTACTTTGCAGAGCGATAAACCAAAAGCTGAAAGCAAAAACAGAAATAAACACCAGAATACCAAGACTGATATAAAATCCGCCCGGTTTTCCGATAAATGAATGATAACCTTCCGTACCCAGTCCTACCATATATATCAGCAGACCACCGAAGAACATCTGCACAGCATTCAGGAAAATAGGATTCACCTTTCCCTTATCTTCCGAAACGGAGATGGCGGAATACCCTTGAAAAATAATACTAAGCAGCAATAACACAATACCTGTGATTCCCTTCCAATCGAGCGGTGCGCCGTCACTTCCCATTCCTATAATAAGGAACAAGCCGATGAGGCTGACTACAAGACTTATTATTTTATGGATATTCAGCCTGTCATTACTAGCAAGCAGATGCGCCAGTAACACATTGATAAGCGGAGTCATCCCCATGATAATGGATGAGATAGCCCCGCTCACAAAATCCACGCCGAAGTAGAAAGCCGTGTATCCCATAAACATATTGATAAGAATCAGGTTCATAAACAATCTGCTGTGCTGACGTATTTCCTTCCACATCCCTTTGTGCCAGGTATAGGCGAAGAGAATGATCCCCACGGTAGTAAAACGGATTCCGGCAAAGTTCATCGGAGTAAAATCGTAGCTCAGTCCCTGTTTGATAAATGGATTGACTATAGCCCATAAAACAGAGGCCAATATGGCATAAAAAAGTCCTTTTTTCATTCGGTGTAATTTTCTATATTCGAAAAATGCCGCAAAGTTAGTCATAATTATACATATAGACTTTGATTTCCGCAGTAAATTATTTATTTTTGAAAAATAATACATTAATAAATTTTTGATTAGTTATGAAAAAGTACATTGCAGAAATGATTGGAACGATGGTGCTCGTCCTTATGGGATGTGGTAGTGCCGTCTTTGCAGGTGGTTTGGCCGATACAGTAGGCGCTGGCGTGGGAACGATCGGTGTGGCTTTAGCTTTTGGTTTGTCCGTAGTGGCAATGGCATATGCTATCGGTGGTATTTCGGGCTGTCACATTAATCCTGCCATTACATTAGGAGTATTCTTGAGTGGACGTATGAATGGAAAAGACGCAGGGATGTATATGGTTTTCCAAGTGATAGGAGCTATTATCGGCTCGGCTATTCTTTATGCTTTGGTGTCTACCGGAGCTCACGATGGCCCGACGGCAACAGGTTCGAACGGTTTTGGTGAAGGAGAAATGCTGCAAGCATTTATTGCCGAAGCAGTGTTTACATTCATTTTTGTATTAGTAGTCTTAGGTTCTACCGACCCGAAAAAAGGCGCAGGCAATCTTGCCGGACTCGCCATCGGTCTTACCTTAGTACTGGTGCATATCGTATGTATTCCCATCACAGGTACATCTGTCAATCCGGCACGTAGTATTGCTCCGGCATTGTTCCAGGGTGGAGAAGCCCTTTCACAGTTGTGGTTGTTCATCATTGCCCCGTTTGTCGGAGCAGCTTTGAGCGCGGGCGTATGGAATTATTTGGGAGATAAGAAATAAACTTTCTTTTCAAGAGGATAAAATAGCGAAGTATAAAAGTAAGAAGGGCGGGAGTTTCACAACTACCGCCCTCTTTTGCGTAATTAATATATAATATTAAAAAAGAGTGTCTTTCACATTAGATTAGCAGATTAGGGAAATTTCACTTCATATGTTTTTATTCCGCCATATAGAGTATTAACACGGATTCTTAGTCCTTTCTTTCCTTCCATCTGTTCCTTGATCTCATCCAGTTTGAAGGACACATACCCTTCGCCTAAAGTCTGTGGATAATCCCCTTCACTGTTGTGACGGAATTCCAGGTTGATATATTCATCTTCCGCATCCTCTTCGTCCGCAGTAGGAGCCGGCACAGGATTATTGATAACCAAATTCAGGAAATGCTTCTTATCTTCGCTGTGCGTGCCATAATATTGGAATTCAATAGTCAGATATTTCTTATCCTTATTAATCCACATATAGGTAGCGTTGATTTTATCGTCTCCTATTTTTTCTTCCGTATTTTCTTCATCATCCATGGTGACGATATCCTTGGTCAGAATTTCCTTGATTTGCTTAACCTGCACATTATAGTCATATCCGCCCACCGGTTCTTCTAACTCGTTGAACATGACAAAGGCACGCTGTCCGTCCGCAAAATCTGCACCATTCCATCCTTGTCCGTTACTCGGATACATCTTCTTTCCATCATCCAAGGTGAAATAAAAATCCTTGCTATCCTGGCTGATCATATTTATTGTGCTGATAACCAATAGGTCGGACGGACTGTTATCGTCGTCCAGACAAGACTGGAAAATCGGCATTGTGGTCATAATAGCAAAGATAAAGGCAATGAATTTAAATTTCTTCATATAATAAACTAGGTTTTAGATTGATTAATATTACTGCTTTGTATTCAGAAAATGCACGATAACCAAGAATATTGCATCTGCATCTGTTAAAGAAACAAAAGTGGCAAAAGAGTTGTTCTCTCTATGCAGTATTTCTATCTTTGCTGCATTTATAAGGTAAACACGTGTATAAGCGAATGGAAGAATTAGAGTTGTCGGAACAATGCAGGCAAGGAAACAACCAGGCCCGCAAGGAACTGTATGAGCAGTATGCGGGGCGTATGCTTGGCATCTGTCTGCGCTATACCGGCGACCGTGATACGGCCCAGGATCTGCTACACGATAGTTTTATAAAAATATTCGACTCTTTCGACAAGTTCACCTGGCGGGGTGAAGGCTCCCTGCGGGCCTGGATGGAGCGGGTGGTAGTCAACACCGCTTTGCAGTATCTCCGGAAGAATGATGTAATCAATCAGGCAGCGTCATTGGAAGAGTTGCCCGAAGAATATGAAGAGCCGGATGCTTCTGATGTAGAGGCGGTACCCCAAAAAGTGTTGATGCAGTTTATCGAAGAACTGCCTGCCGGGTATCGTACAGTGTTCAACCTTTATACTTTCGAGGACAAATCACACAAAGAAATCGCTCAAGTATTAGGTATTAATGAGAAATCTTCGGCTTCGCAACTGTTTCGCGCGAAGACGGTATTGGCAAAAAGAGTAAAAGAATGGATAATGCATAATGGATAGATAGAGATGGAAGAGAAAGAATTGTGGATGAATAAGTTGAAGGAGAAGCTCGCGGATTATTCCGAGCCGACACCTGCTTCCGGTTGGGAACAACTGGAGAAAGAGCTTATGCCCCCCGTGGAGAGGAAGATATATCCTTATCGAAAATGGATGATGGCGGCTGCGGCTGTTATATTGTTAGCTGTTGTTTCGTCAGTAAGCCTATATTTCTTGGGGACACCTGCCGCAGATGAAATGCGTCATATACAAACACCGGCATTGGCTTCTACTCCAGATGTCTTGCCGGATGTGCAACAACCGGATGTACAAGGAACTTCCGTCGAACCTGTCCTGCGTCCCGTTGCCCGTGAAAACCGGTTGGCAAAAGTAGACCGGAATATCCCGGAACATAAGATGCCGGTAGATGAACCCGCCGTGAAAGATGAACCGGCACTTGTAGTAGAAGAAAAAGACCCCGGAACAGTCATCAATGAGGGAGAACCGACCGAAGAAACAAATGCCGGTCAGACTCAAACTCAGACGAAAGATAAGGAACGACCGACTGCGGGCAACAGGCCACGCCGTCCTTCCGGCAGAGATAAATATCATATCCCGACTGAGAAACCATCTTCCCGGAAAGGGACATGGTCAATGGGACTTGGAGTAGGGAATTCGGGTGGTGCTTCTTCAGAAGTAGGTTCGGGCGCGTATCCTTATATGTCCCGCGTCAGTATGCTTTCTGTATCCAATGGTTTGATGGAGATTCCCAATGACCAGACTTTGGTCTTTGAGGACGGAGTACCTTACTTGCGCCAGGCCAAACAGGTAGTCGATATTAAGCATCATCAACCCATCTCTTTCGGATTATCCGTCCGTAAAGCCTTGGGCAAAGGCTTCTCTCTCGAGTCCGGTCTGACTTATACGCTCCTTTCTTCTGACGCCAAATTGGCGAATGACGACCATCAGATAGAACAGAAACTTCACTATATCGGTATTCCGTTGCGTGCCAACTGGAACTTCCTTGATAAGAAGCTCGTTACTCTTTATGTATCCGGTGGCGGTATGGTTGAGAAATGCGTGTATGGAAAGCTCGGTTCCGAAAAGGAAACGGTGAAACCTCTGCAATTCTCCGTGTCCGGTGCGGTAGGTGCACAGTTGAATGCTACCAAACGTGTCGGTATCTATGTAGAGCCGGGTGTCGCTTATTATTTCGATGATGGTTCGGACATTCAGACTATACGTAAAGAAAATCCGTTCAACTTCAATATACAGGCAGGTATCCGTTTGACTTATTAATACAACCTTTTTATTTCTATAAACCTTTAAAAGCGATATTCTATCCTCAGTGGCAGAATGTCGCTTTTAGAGTTTTTATGCAGAAACCTTCCCGAAAAATCGGATAATTGAGAAAATATTAATAATATTGTCACCTGTTTCAGACCAACAGTAACATACCTTTGTCGCAAAACTCTAAAATATGATTGACTCTACTGCTGAAAAACTTTTATTAATCAAGTTAAAGGAAGGTTCTTTTCAGGCATTTGAAAAGTTATATACGATGTATAGTGGCAAACTGTACAATTTCATTATGCGGCTATCTTCCGGCGATCAATATATGGCTGAAGAAGTGGTGCAATCTACTTTTATCCGTATATGGGAAGTACGTGAGAAAGTCGATATCGACGCTTCATTCATATCTTTTCTCTGTACGATAGCCAAGAATCTGCTGATGAATATGTATCAGCGTCAGACCGTTGAATATGTTTACAATGAATATCTGCTGAAAAGTGGGGTAGACCGTGACTCGCAGACAGAAGACGATATTGACCTGCGTTTCTTGAACGACTATATCGACTCATTGGCAGAGGAATTACCGGCACAGCGAAAGAAAATCTTTATTCTGAGCAAGCGTCAGAACTATACGAATAAGGAAATCGCCGGGATGATGGGGATTTCCGAAAGCACAGTCGCCACACAATTATCGTTGGCTGTGAAGTTTATGCGTGAACAGTTGATGAAGCATTATGATAAGGTAATTGCGCTTTTGCTCGCCTTTTTTGTTAATGAAATGTAATTGTAATACACCTTTTTGGATAGTAGACAGGATGAAAATGTATACTTGTAAATAAGCAGGAAAGAAGATGGATAAGATATATTATAAGGAACTGATTGAAAAGTATTTCGAAGGAAATATAACGGATGCTGAGATTAAAGAACTCTCCGATTGGATAAAGAACGACCGCCGCTTACAGAACTGGTGGGAAGAGGAATTTTCCAAATCGAGTGCAGATATTAATCCGGTGCTGCGTGACAAACTCTTTGCCCGTATCAAAGAAGAAACCCAGGGCGAAGGGAAAATCCAGGGCGAAGAGAAGCCAAATACCATCCGCATGAATCCCTGGAAATGGGCAGCCGCCATTGTTTTACCCATTTGTATCGCTTTCTTCACCTACTATCTTATAGATTCTTCTCCAACAGCAGGAGCCCCCTTTGTAGTAAAAGCCAATAAAGGCGACAAAGCAACCATCGAACTGCCTGACGGAACGAATGTCGTTCTCAATTCGGCTTCGCAACTAAGCTATCTGAATAACTTCGGAGAAAAAGTGCGTCGTGTGCAACTGAATGGTGAAGCCTATTTCAAAGTAGCCCATGATGAAAAACATGCCTTTATTGTGCAGGTCGGCGATTTGGAAGTGAAAGTACTTGGTACTTCTTTCAACGTATCAGCCTATGAAGATGCCAAAGACGTGACAGTCGTTCTGTTGGAAGGAAAAGTTGGCGTCTATGCGCAGCAAACATCGCATATCATGAAGCCTGGTGACAAAATAGAATATAATAAAGTCACTCATAAGATAACAACCGCCCAAGTACATCCGAATGACTACATTGAATGGACGAAAGGAAATATCTATTTCGAGAAAGAATCTTTGGAAAATATAATGAAAACCCTTTCACGTATTTATGACGTAGAAATCCGTTTTGATTCCAGTAAACTGCCTAATGAATATTTCACCGGAACGATACCGGGCGGTGGCATACAGAATGCCTTGAATATTCTCATGCTTACTTCACCTTTCTATTATGAAATGGACGGTTCGGTGATAGTTTTGAAAGAGAAATAGTAAGTAAAATATAAAATAAAGCCATTCCGCAGCCCATTACTAAGGAATGGCTTTTTTATTCCCGGTATCGAATAAGTTAACGAGAGTTAAAGTCTGATGGGCGATTGGACGAGCGGGTATAGCAGTCTGTATACCTATCAAACAACTTAAAAGTTTTGATATATGAAGCACAAAACAACCTTTGAAAAGCTCCCTCAAACAAACGTGGGGAGAAGTAAGAACTGGAAAACACTGCGGGCTCTATGTCTGCTATTGTTTCTAAGCGTCTCTTTTGCCGCTTATTCCCAAATAACAGTAAGCGTGAAAGACATCTCTTTGAGAGCCTCTTTAAAGAAAATCGAGCAAGTAAGCAATTACAAGTTCTTCTACAATGAGAGCCTTCCGGAGTTAAACCGGAAAGTATCACTCAATGTGAAAGATGCAACGATTGCTCAAACCATGCAACAACTTTTAGGAGGAATGGACTTGGCGTATAAGAAAGAGCAAGACAATGTGATTGTATTGATTCGCAAAGCCCAGGACAAATCTATAACTAAAAAAGTAACAGGCACCGTTATAGATGAAAAAGGAGAACCTATTATCGGAGCGAGCATTGTGGTCAAAGGCGAGTCACATGGGACGATAACAGATTTCGATGGAAAATTCACATTGGCAGATGTGCCGGAAAAAGGTATATTGACAATCTCTTACATAGGGTATAAGACAGTTGATATTGCTACCACAGGCCAATCATTAGTGAAAGTCGTACTTCGGGAAGACAGTAAAATGATAGACGAAGTCGTTGTTGTCGGCTACGGAGTCCAGTCACAAAAACTGGTTACAACTTCTATCAGTAAAGTAAAAATGGAAAATATAGATCAAGGTAATGACTATAATCCGATTAAAATGCTGCAAGGACGTGTAGCAGGCGTCAATATCTCTTCTGCTTCCGGCACTCCCGGCGAGACACCTAATGTAACCGTTCGTGGTATCGGTTCCGTCAGCGGGGGAAGCTCGCCACTTTATGTGGTCGATGGTATCCCCAGTGAAAAATATCCCAATTTGAATCCGAATGACATTGAAAGCATGGAAGTCTTGAAAGACGCTTCCGCCGCTGCCATCTATGGTTCGCGTGCCAATGCCGGAGTCGTGTTGATAACCACCAAATCAGGTCAGCAAGGCAAGACAAAGATAGAAGTGTCCGGCCGCTACGGATTCGCCTATCTGGCCAGCGACATTGAAATGGCCAATTCAACGGAATATATGAACACCATGCAAGCCGCTATTGATAATTACAATGTACAAATGGGGGCCAACCTTCAATTATATGTTCCTTCCCATATTCAGGAAACCAATTGGGTGAAAGAAATATCAAGAAAGAACTCAAAAACAGGTACCGGCTCCATCAGCATCTCCGGTGGAAATGAAAAGACCACCTTCTTTGCTTCTTTAGGCGCTAATACTCAAGAAGGATATCTGAATAAGAGCAGCTATGACCAATATAATATGCGTGCCAAATTCACACATAAAATAAACAACCTATTCAAACTGAATATGAATCTGGCAGGTTCGGCCAGCCGTTCAGACCTGTTGGAAGAAACAAGTACCAGTCTGAAAGTCCTGCGTACGGCACGTGAAGAACAACCCTGGTATTCACCCTACAAAGAAGACGGAACATCCTACAAAGTGAATGGTACGGATATTCTGCGCCACAATCCCGTAATGCTGATAAATGAAGAAGACTGGGTAGCCAAGAAATATCAACTATCCGGTGTGTTCAGCATAGACGTCACCCCCTTCAAAGGATTCAAATATACACCGACCGTAAGCGTATATGGCATTTTGGATAACACCTCTAAGAAACTGTCGGACAAGCATGACGCCCGCAAAAACAGCAGCGGTTGGGGAGCATTGGCAGAACAAAAAGATCAAAGTTTCCGCTATGTGATAGACAACATATTCTCTTACAACAATGAATGGAACAAACTGATTTATTCCGTCATGCTGGGACACTCGTTTGAGAAATACACTTATGAGCAATTCGGCGCAAAGAGTGACAACTACGCCAACGGCGCATTTCCTTCTTCCAACTTTGATTTAATCAATGCAGGTCCCAATATCTATGCTGGAAACATCAGTTATACCTCTTATGCTTTAGAATCCTATTTCGGGCGAATCGCCTTGAACTGGGACAACAAATATATACTGAATGCCTCATTGCGTAGTGACGGTTCTTCCCGTTTTGCAAAAAACAAGAGATACGGTTATTTCCCCTCTGCCTCTTTTGCGTGGCGGGCATCCAATGAAGGATTCTTCCCGAAAAACAAATACGTCAATGACGCCAAGTTAAGACTAAGCTGGGGTATGACAGGAAGCATGGCAGGAGTGAGCAATTATGCTCCGCTGTCACTTATCAGTGCGGGCGGCGCTTCTTATAACGGTTCTGCCGGATTCCAGATTTCGCAGGACGCCCGTGCCCTGACTTGGGAGAAAGCCAGCCAGTTCAATATCGGATTTGATATAGAAATGTTCCAGTCCCGCCTGACTCTGAACGTGGATATGTTCTATCAGAAGACCACCGACCTGCTGTTCAAGAAACCGGTCAATGCAACCACCGGATATACCACTTTGCAGTCCAATATCGGTTCATTGGAGAATAAAGGGCTTGAGTTGGCTTTGAATGGCAAAATCCTTACCGGAAAATTCAAATGGGATTTGGGAGGAAACATTTCTTTCGTGAAAAACAAGTTACTTTCCCTGATTGAAGGAAATGATATGTATGTAGTTCCCAGTAGCGGAAGTAACCTTTTGGGAGGTTCGATGCACGCATTGATTAACGGACAGCCTATCAGTACATTCTATATGTTGAAGATGGAAGGCATCTACCAGCGTGACGACGAAGTGCCTGCAAAACTTTATGCTAAAGGCGTGCGTGCCGGTGACGTGAAATATTTCGATTATAACGAAGACGGTGACATCTCCGATGCCGACCGGATGAACGTAGGAAAAGCCATCCCGGACTTT
>UMFP01068839.1_pt1 | contig 56806 bp, 47 predicted proteins | sample 1965031 | NCBI WGS metagenome assembly UMFP01 (sample SAMEA4836048, study PRJEB28245) | human gut metagenome | biome: gut microbiome; material: fecal sample | place: Denmark | collected 2008
ATGGACCAGTTCAAGATGGAGCTGTATGAAGACGAGGTGTTCATCTTCTCGCCCAAGGGAGACCTCTACAAGTTGCCCAAGGGGGCTACGGTGCTCGATTTTGCGTTCCACATCCATTCGAACCTGGGCTGCAAGTGCATCGGGGCGAAGGTGAACGGACGCAACGTCCCCATCCGGCACAAGCTCCAGAGCGGCGACCAGGTCGAAATTCTTACGTCGAGCACACAGACCCCCAAGCAGGATTGGATCAACATCGTTACCACTTCGAAAGCACGCACCAAGATACGGCAGACGCTCAAGGAGGTTGCCTCCCGTCAGGCTGCCTTTGCCAAAGAGACACTGGAACGCAAGTTCAAGAACCGCAAGCTGGATTATGACGAAGCGGTGATGATGCGGCTCATCAAGAAGGAGGGCTTCAAGGAAGTGACCGACTTCTACCAGAGCATTGCCGACGAGACGGTCGATGTGAACGACTTTATTGACAAATACGTCGCCATGCTCCGGCGTGAGAATGAGCAGCCTGCCGAACTCCCCCTGCGCAGTGCCGAGAACTATAACATCCAGCTTCCGGTTGAAGAATATACCAACACGAACAACGATGTACTGGTCATCGACCAGAATCTCAAGGGCATAGACTTCAGCCTGGCAAAATGTTGCAACCCGATTTACGGCGACGAGGTCTTCGGCTTCATCACCGTCAACGGCGGAATCAAGGTACACCGTTGCGACTGTCCCAATGCACCGCAGCTGCGTTCCCGCTTCGGCTACCGCATCGTCAAGGCGCGTTGGGCAGGCAAGAGCAAAGGACAGCTTTATCCCATAACCCTGACGGTGGTCGGACATGACGACATCGGCATCGTGAACAACATCACTTCGATTATCTCCAAGGAACCCGACATCCAGCTCCGTTCCATCGGCATCAGCTCCAACGACGGACTGTTCTCGGGCAACCTGACGGTGATGGTCGATGACACCTCGAAGCTCGAATCGCTCATCCGCAAGTTGCGGACCGTGAAAGGGGTGAAGCAAATCAAGCGGAACTGACCGCATTCGAGAAGCATTTAAACAGCATTTGAACAACCGTTAAACGGCAAAATAACCGGGCGGCATCAGGCTGCCTTCCTTAAAAAACAAAGACTCAAATGGATTTCCTACAACTGACACAACTGAGACATTCCGTGCGACACTATGCCACACGACCCGTTGAACCCGAAAAGATTGACTACATTCTGGAGTGTGCCCGTCTGGCACCTTCCGCCGTCAACAAGCAACCGTGGCGCTTCATCCTGGTGCGCAGTGAAGAGGCACGTGCCAAGGTGCAGCGTTGCTATCCGCGCGAATGGTTTGCGGAAGCTCCCCTATACATTATTATATGTGCCGTAGAGACGGAAGCCTGGGTACGTCCGTGCGACAGCAAGAACCATGCGGACATCGATGCCGCTATTGCGACCGAGCACATCTGTCTGGCAGCTGCCGACCGGGGACTGGGCAGTTGCTGGGTATGCAATTTCGACAAGAGCATGTTGCAGGAACTTTTCCAGGTTCCTTCCGGTGCCCATCCCGTAGCGATAGTCCCCATCGGTTATCCGGCAGAAACCGAACGCCCCGAGCTCCGTCGCAAGCCGATGGAGCAGTTGTGCTGTGAAGACCGCTTCCCGGTGAACACGGACGAGACGAAATGACAGACTGAAATTTAACCAACCAAACAACATAACAAAATGAAAAAACTACTGACCATCCTGGTGTTGCTCTTTGCAACGACCACCGTGCTTCTGGCACAGAACAACGACGCAAACAAGCCTGAAATGACTTTTGAAAAGACAACATACGATTTCGGTTCCTTTAAAGAGTCCGACGGACCCGTCACGTGTGTGTTCAAATTTACCAATACCGGTAAGGGCCTGCTGGTCATTCATCAGGCAATCGCTACCTGCGGCTGTACGACTCCCATCTATCCCAAGGAGCCGATTAAGCCCGGGGAGAGCGGTGAAATCAAGGTGACCTACAACGGAAAAGGACGTCGTGCCGGAGAGTTCGAGAAGTCCATCACCATCCGCACCAACACAAAGGCACAGATTCATCGTCTGAAAATCAAGGGAAGCATGATTGCGGACAATTGACAATCCTCCCACCTCCGGCGGTGCAGACCGACATGAAGGGTTCTGCAGATGCCGGACGATAAAAGCAAACGAAGGCACAGAGCAGTCCATCGGTGAGTAGACACGATGGCTCTCTGTGCCTTCGTCGTTTGACGGGTCCGGGATGCATGTCATACATGCCCGGGATAGATGGGATATAAGTACGGCTTAGATGGACCAAAGTATTATACTTAGACCCCCTAAGTATAATACTTAGCCTGCCTAAGTATAATACTTTGGTCCATCTAAGCCGGGGGTTGTCTGCGTCTGTCCCTGGGGTGGGAACGGTACAAGTGCCGCTTTCCCGACCCAGGTACAGGCAGACGGTCTGGTTAGAGCTTGTGAATCGTCTTCATGAGCTGTTCACCCAGTCCGATGGTGTAGCCTTGGGAGACAAATACCACCCGGTTGAAGGTGTCGGCAACCAGGAAGATGGGCAGACCCTTGGACGCATCCAGCTTCATTTCGCGGATGATTTCCGCACGTATCTTCCCCTCGGGGTCCGTTCCCCAGGTCACGGTGGAGGGGAGTGGCGGGAAGTCTGACAGACGGAGCTTGTTCAATTCCTGCTTATCCGAGCACAGGAATATCAGGGAGCGTCCCCATTTCTCGAAGTCCTCTTTCAGGGCAGCGATGTCACGCAGGGCATGGTTCGTCGGTTCCTGACCGACGCCCAGCAGCCCGACTACGTAGTAGCCCCGTCCGGTGGTAGAGAGCAGGGAGACTGCCGCTCCGCCTTGTGCAGGCAGGTAGAGGTTCTCCGAGTTGAAATTGCCGATGACCTGCACCTCGTCCTTACTCTCGCGCATGGTCAGGTCGACGAGACATTCCTCATCAGGGCGGATGGTGAAGAACTTCAGGTGTGCCAGCACGCTGCCGTTTGCCATGCGTGTTCCCGTGACGAGTGCATAGGTGCCTTCATCGAGCGGTGTTCCCTCTTTCAGCAGGCTCTTCCAGGAAGTACCGTTCTCCGGATAGTTCAGCAGACGCAGGCTACCGCCTTCCAGCTTGGAGAGGGTGAAGTGGTTGTAGTACTTCGGGTCGTCCAGCCAGGAGGAGGGGGTGTAGGCGGCTTTCAGTGTGCCTTGGCGGGCGGTTGTAGCCTGGCTCTCTCCGGTCAGGTCGACATCTACCGGACGTTCCCCTTCGAAATATTGCACTTTCCCGGTCACCTCGTCGATGCGTGCCGGGACACCCAGGCTGCGTGCTGCCGCCACGTAGAAGATTTGCAGCGAATAGTCGTCGGCTACCCGTGCACGGCAGACACCGGCAGGTGAGAGGGGGATGCGTTGCGGGTTCCATTCGTTATGGAGTTGCACGTGCTCCCGGCACCAGTCGGCGAGGAGGGAGGGCTGCTGACGGATGGCTTCGGCTTCTTCCTCCGTGAAGGCTTGACGGATGACCTCTTTGTAGGGAAGCAGCATTTCGTTGGCTATGCGCGGGTTCAGCAGGTAAGGGTCGTAGATGGCAGGTGCGCAGTCGGAATCCTTGATGCGCAGACGGAAGTGCTCGTCAAGGGCAGCAGGTTCCACATCGCGCAAGTCTTTTTCCGACAGCATCTGCAACAGGCGGATGGCAGTGGAAGCTTCGTCCGGTGATACGTCGGCAAGGAAAGACTGGAGGGTGGCGTAGTTGCCGCGCGACCGGGTCAGCAAGGGGACCACGAGGCGGGCATCCAGTCCGTGTGCTTCAGCGAATGCCCGGGAGTCTTCCTCTGTCGGGAAAGTGGCGATGTAGGCATGGCGGACGGAGTCTTCGTAAGCGAAGCGGCGGTCGTTCTCGGCACGTTGCTCCGGCGTGACTTCCGGGATGCGTGGCTTCTCAGCCGGAGGGACGATGTCCAGGTCGATGTCGGTCTGCAGCTGTCCGGCGGACTGGTCAAGCGTGAGGACGAGTTCCCGGTCTTTCCCGAACGAACATTTTCGGTAGCCGAAGCGTCCGTCAGCTGAAGCCCAGACCAGCATGTCGCCCAGCCCTGCCGTCTGTGTCACCTTCCCTTCCCGGTCCGTCGTCTTGCGGGCGACGGTATAGAACTCCGCATAGTTGTAGAGCTTGAATTCCACCACGGCCCCTTCCACGGGCTGTCCTTCCGTGTCGCGGACGGTCACTGTCGCAGTCGCCGTGTCGGCATAGTTGCTGATGACATTGATTTCGGTATAGTTGTCATTCATCTCCATGACCTCCTCCGGTCCGTAGTAGTGGCCGAAGACCTTGGTGTGCATCAGCATGCCCCGGCTGGCAGGAGCGTTGAACCATGCCAGGTCGAGCACCGGTTCCGGTTCACAGGCACCCAGGAAGTGCCACTGTCCGTCGACCCACACTTCCACCCAGGCATGGTTGTCGTCGGTGTGAGCCCACCGGGGCGTGTAGACCTGACGGGCAGGAATACACATGGCGCGGAAGGCTGCTACGGCAAAGGTGGATTCCTCCCCACATCGTCCATAGGCGGTGCGGACACTCGCCAAAGGAGCGCTGGTGCGCATGTCCGACGGCGTATAGGCTACCTTCTCATGGCACCAGTGGTTGATTTCCAGCACGGCTTCCCGGAGTGTGAGGTGCTGCAGCCGCGGTTGCAGCTCTCGGTAGAACACCGTACGGGCTGAATCGAGGTTTTCGTTGTTGACGCGATAGGGCAGGACAAAGTGGCGGAACTCCCGTTCGGGGATGTCCTTTCCCCAGGGCATTTCTTCCTGTGCCTTCAGGGCGGCACGCACCTGTTGCAGGTGGAAGTCGCCGGAGTAGTCGGTCAGGTCGCCCAGTGGCATGTAGGCATACATGAACTGCATGGCTTCCTGCTCCCGGGCAGTCATTGTCTCGGAAAAGACCTGGAAGATGTCGGTGTGTTGCAAGGCATTCTGCCGCTCTTCAAAGAAGTGTCGGGCTTCCTGCCGTTCGTTGGTGTCGCTGATGAAGTGCTGTTGGCAGGCTGTCAGCAGCAGGAGGATGAGTGTTCCCCACGCATACGGAATACGGTTCATAAGTCTGTTGTTGTTTTTAATGGTAGGACATAAGGTGAAAGCCATCCGGCTTTCGCTGCCAAAGTTAAGAAAGTGTAGACAAGGAAACAAGTTGACAAGGGGACAAGTTGACGGGGCGGTGCGTCAGTCGGCTACATATCTCTTTACCAGCCGTTGGAAGGCCTTTGTTTTCATGAACCCTTTCAGCCAGGTGTTGAGCGTGTCGCGCAGGGCTTGTGACTCCTTGCTGACGCCCCACCCGTAGAACTGGTTGAAGCTGATGGCTGTGTCGATGTCCAGTTGAGGGAACTGGCCAATGAGCTTGCGGGCGATGCTCTCTTCACAGATGGCATAGTCGATGTCTCCGTGTGCCACCAGGGCGAGCAGCTGCTCGCTGCCGTACTTGGGTACTTCCTCGATACGGATGGTGTCGGCAATCTCCATGGCAAGATTCCGGATGCGGTATTGGACGGGTGAACCTTCCGGTACGTAGACGGTCTTACCGCCCAGGTCCAGCTGGGTGCGGATGTAGAGACTGTCGTCTTCCGACTGAGGCTTGCGCTGTACCAGGACCTGCTTGTTGCGCAGGATGGGGACCGTAAAGAGCAGGAGCGAGTCTTTCTGTTCGCTGGTGATGAGCAGGCTCCCGGCAATCAGGTCGAAGGTGCCGTGGTTGATGCCCTCCATCTGTGTTTCCAGCTCCATCTCCGGCTTGATGTCCGCCTTCAGCCCTTTGGCACGTGCGAAAGCCCGGAGCAGTTCGTAATGGAATCCGGTAAGCGTGTCGTCCTCCACGAAGTAGCCGATGGAGTTGTATTCCGTCGTGGCACGCAGGACACCTGAACGGATGATGTCTTCATAGGAGCGGGGGCTGCCGGAATCAGCCGCAGGTGCCGTCGGCCAGAGAAAGGCGACAGCCAGTGCCAGGACGCCTCCGGCAATGAAACACGGTGTCAGGAATTTCTTCTTCATGGCATGGCGGCAGGCTGGTTAGTTGAAGAAGTTCCACGAAAGACCGAACTTGAACCACATCGGGTTGAGCGGGTAGTGCGGTGCCAGGAAGTAGTTCGACTTGCCCATGCCTTCCGACACGTGATACATCATGGCATAGATGCGTGTGTGTTTCAAGTGGAGGTTGACGTAGGCATTCACGATGGGGTAGTTGCCGATTTCGATGCGGTCGTTCGGGTTTTGCAGGTAGAACTGTCCGATGGCAGGCGCATAGTCCGGAGCGTAATACTTCGTGAAGTAGCGGACGTCAGCTCCCAGCTCTACGGACAGTACTTTCTTGGCAAGCTTGAACTTCAGGTAGAGGTTGCTGTAGAGCGACAGGTCGGGCAGGGGCAATACATCCTGATTGCTGCTCTTCTGATAGGTGATTTCATTGTCCCAATGGAAGATGCCCAGTGCCAGGTCTTTCTTCAGCGAAGCGGTCAGCACCTGTATGTTGTCGCCACACTGGCTGACGCGTACATTGTGCCGGTAGGCGGTTGCCCCGTTGTTGTCATAACCTTCGGCAGCGTTGTCGAAGTACGTATAGTTGCTGATGTTCTCCACTCCGACACTGAGCAGGATGTCTGCCTTCTTGGAGCGGAGCTCGCCCTGGATGCGTGTACGCAACTCCTTGCTCAGGTCGTTGTCCCACCACAAGTGGCGCGAGTGGTAGTGGCGGTAGTAGAACGACGGATTGATGCGGCGGGTGTACGCCATGGCTGCCAGCTGGATGGTGTCCTTGAAGAGGCGGAAATTCAGGTCGGCATGTCCTGTCAGGTTGAACGTACCGATGTCTTCTCCCGTCAGGGCGGTCTCTCCGTAGACGCGGTAGTGCAGCGTCTTGCCCTGCTCTTTCAGCAGTTCACCACCGACACTCAGGATGTTCTCGGTATATTTCCGGTCGTAACGGTCGATAGCTGCAGTGAGGGTGTCGACCAGGTGATAGCTGCGCATCTCGTAGTTGACGAAAGCGGTCAGTCCGGCTTTTGCCCACTTGTTGAAGCCTTCGCGCAGGGCGATGGCAAACGTATTCTTCAAGGATGTGTGGCGGGTGACGTCACGCTGGTACTCACTGCCGAAGAAGTCGTTGACATAGTAGTCGGCAGGTGTGTTGTAAGCAATGAACTGCCGTTCGTAGTTGCTGTATTGGAGGGTATGGATGAAGCTGGTCACCGGGATGAAGTTGTCGTAGTGTTGAGACGTATCCTCCGGAGCTTCATAGAATCCCAGGTTGTAGCGGTGGTTGAAATAGACGTGGAAGTTGTCGTTGCGGTTCCAGGTCTGCTCCAGGTTGGTCGGGATGTCCGACGGTGTGTAGGAGCTGGAGTTGGGGAGGTCTTCCGGATTGGTGATGTATGTATCGTCGGCAATACCACCATTCTCTGCCATCTTCATGTGGTTCTTGCTGAAGAGGAAGTGGTAGTCGTACTTGTCTCCCTGATAGGACGAGAAGAGTGTCCCGTTGAACAGCGAGGTTGCCTGGTTGTTGTACATGCCCCGCCCGTATACATAGTCAAAGCGGAAGCCGAAGTTCAGCTTTCGGTTGGCGTTTACACCAAAGTAAGCCGTGAAGCGGTCTTCACCGTTCTGCTGGTTACCTCCCGAGAAGTAGGAAAGGTTGGCGAAGGGAGACTTGGTGTTGAGGAAGCGGAACTGGTCCACCGGCACGATGAAGTAATCGTACGGGTCGGTGAAGACGAACTGGGAAGCCTCCTGCCGATGAAAGAAGATGCGCGAGAGTCTGGGCGAGCCGATGTTTCCCAGGTAGTTGTACTCACCGTTCAGTCCGTCGGTGAACTGCACGTTCTGGAACTGGTGCATCAGTGTGTCGACCTCTACCTCTGTCGTGTTGCCGAAGCGGGGGTCGATGGTCCACATCTTGAGTCCGATAGGTACGGTTTTCGAGTCGACCGTCGTCGTATCTTCGTTCTGGCGGTCTCCGTTCTCGTTGATATAGCGCGGACCGTCCGGTGTCTGTTCATACAGTTGGTTATAGTTTTGTGCAGCCAGGTCATTTCCGAACATGCCTGCCAACAGGGCTAATATAAAGAGTATTCTTTTCATAATCGGCTGCAAAGTTAACTAAAAAAGTAGGATAGCAACGAGGCGGTAGTGAAGATTCCTGCCGTTTTGGAGTATTTAACCCAAAACACTCCTTATCCCGTGTCAGTCAAACTCTTCGGGCTTAAGGAGGGTAGGATTGTGTCCAATCTTTGGATTCGTCTGCCGGATGGCGAGGGGCGGGTGACTTTACCGATGAAACTTCCCTTTATCCTTGATTAAGATGACTTTCAGTTGAGGGTCGTTCAGCATTTTCCAGCCGATGGGAGTGAGGAAGAACTCGAATTGCGTGGTGCGGTGCTTCCACGTCAGCAGGTCTATCGGGCGGTGCAGGTACTTCTTGAGGACCGGGTACCACCACCCCGGGAAGGACAAGGCACGGACGGCATGACTGTCGGCCACCTTGCGCAGTTCCATGATGCATTGTTTTACTTCAGCACGTTCCAGGTCGGAAGGCTTGTCGTAGGGAACGTAGCAGGAGGTGTAGTATCCCCGTCGGGTAAAAAGGCTGAGTGAACGCCAGTCGGGACTTTCCAGGATAAATTGCTTGGGGGAGACGTTGTAGGTCGTGCAGAGTCTTTCCATTTCCGACAGGACCTGTCGTCTGTTGGTTGCATCCAGGTTCTTGATATCCAGCCAGAAGTTCCCACCTCCCCTGCGAAGGCTTTCTGCAAGGATGGAGTCGAGAGTCAGCCCGAATGTGGTGTCGATGTCGTGTGTCACGTCAAAGCGCTGGTTGTCCCGGAACACGAGATCGATTTCCACGTTCGGATAACGCGGATGTTTCTCCCTGTATTTCTCTACCGAGTTGCAACGGTGCAGCCAGATTTTTCCCGGATAATTGTCAATGTGAAGGACCGAATTGAGACAACAACCTCCTGCCACGAGCAGCAGTATGAAGCCTGCAATCCGGAGGATTTTCTGTATCATATAAAAGGTCGATTGGTTTGTGTCGGGTATAAAAAAGGGGTGCATCGGTTATCGACACACCCCTTCATTCAGATTATGCAGGATTGGGATTATTCGCTCCAATTCATTTCAGCCATACGCTTGTAGGAAGCATAGCGTTTCTTTGCCATGTCTTCGCAAGCGGCGAACAGGTCGGCAGCTTCTTGCGGATATTGCTTCATGACAGAAGCGAAACGAACCTCACCCTTCAGGTAGTCTTGGAAAGCATCCCAGTTCGGCTCTTTGGAGTCGAGTGAGAACGGATTCTTGCCTTCGGCTTCCAATTCGGGGTTGAAGCGCCACAAGTGCCAGTAACCGCATTCAACGGCCTTAGCCTCTTCAGCTTGCGACTTACCCATACCGGCCTTCAAACCGTGGTTGATACACGGAGCGTAAGCGATAACCAACGAAGGTCCGTGGTATGCTTCTGCCTCGCGGATTGCTTTCAGGGTCTGAGCCTGGTCGGCACCCATAGCGATTTGAGCCACGTAAACATAGCCGTAAGTAGTAGCAATCAGACCAAGGTCTTTCTTGCGAACACGCTTACCGGAAGCAGCAAACTTGGCGATGGCGCCGAGCGGAGTTGCTTTCGAAGCCTGGCCACCGGTGTTGGAGTAAACCTCCGTATCGAGTACGAGGATGTTGACATCTTCGCCGGATGCGATAACGTGGTCGAGACCTCCGTAACCGATATCGTAAGAAGCACCGTCACCACCGATAATCCACTGGCTACGCTTGATGAGGTAATCCTGGAACTCGGCAATGGTCTTGCAGAATTCACATTTATCCTTGGCAGCTTCTACCAACGGAACAATCTTGGCAGCAGCAGCCTTGCTCTTGTCGGCATCATCCTTACCGTCGAGCCACTCCTGGAAGGCCTCTTTGTATTCAGCCGGAGTGCCTTCAGCAGCAATAGCAGCTTGCATGGCTTCTACCAGACGGCTGCGGAGCTTCTTGTTGGCAAGTTCCATACCCAAACCGAATTCGCAGAAGTCCTCGAACAGAGAGTTTGCCCATGCAGGACCCTGACCCTTCTCGTTGGTTGTATACGGGGTAGAAGGAACAGAACCGGAGTAGATGGAAGAACATCCTGTTGCGTTGGCAACCATTTCGCGGTCACCGAAGAGTTGGGAAATCAACTTCACGTACGGAGTCTCACCACAGCCGGAGCAAGCACCTGAGAACTCAAACAACGGAGTAGCGAACTGAGAGTTCTTCACGTTTGCCTTGATGTCTACCAGGTGTTGTTTGCTCTTCACATTGTCGGCGCAGTAAGTCCAGTTGGCAGCCTGATCCAATTGACTTTCGAGGTGCTTCATGGTCAAAGCCTTGCCACCCTTCTTCGGGTTGCCCGGACAAACGTCGGCACAGTTACCGCAACCCAGACAGTCGAGTACGTCAACCTGGATACGGAAGGTCATGCCGTCGAATTGCTTGCCGACAGCCTTCAGCATCGGGAAGCTTGCACCCTTCTGCTCGTCAGCGTCGAGAACGAACGGACGGATGGAAGCGTGAGGACAAACATAAGCACACTTGTTACACTGGATACAGTTCTCAGGATTCCATTCAGGAACGAAGGCAGCCACACCACGTTTTTCGTATTTGGCTGTTCCCTGATGCCAGGTACCGTCCTCGATGCCCTTGAATGCGGAAACGGGCAGCAGGTCGCCATCCTGTGCGTTGATCGGACGAACCACTTCGTTGATGAATGCCGGGTCGTTGTTCTCAACCTTGGCATCGTCGGGAAGGTTAGCCCATGCCGGGTCAACAGTCAACTGCTTGTATTCACCACCACGGTCAACGGCAGCATAGTTCTTGTTAACTACGTCTTCACCCTTCTTGCCGTAAGACTTCACGATGAACTTCTTCATCTGTTCTACAGCCAGGTCAACAGGGATTACCTGTGTGATGCGGAAGAATGCAGACTGGAGGATGGTGTTTGTACGGTTACCCAAACCGATTTCCTGAGCAATCTGGGTAGCGTTGATATAGTAAACGGTGATGTTGTTCTTTGCGAAGTACTTCTTCACGCGGGTCGGCAGGTTCTTTGCCAACTCTTCGCCTTCCCAGATGGTGTTCAACAGGAACGTACCGTTCTTGCGCAGACCGCGGGTCACATCGTACATGTGCAGGTAAGCCTGTACGTGGCAAGCCACGAAGTTCGGAGTGTTCACCAAATAGGTAGAGCGGATGGGGTGGTTACCGAAACGCAAGTGAGAGCAAGTGAAACCACCGGACTTCTTGGAGTCGTAAGAGAAGTATGCCTGGCAATATTTATCGGTATTGTCGCCGATAATCTTTACAGAGTTCTTGTTGGCACCTACAGTACCGTCAGCACCCAAGCCGTAGAACTTGGCTTCGAACATGCCTTCGCCACCCAAAGCGATTTCCTCTTTCTGAGGCAGAGAAGTGAAGGTTACATCATCAACGATACCGATGGTGAAGTGGTCTTTCGGCATCGGCAATGCCAGGTTCTCATATACAGACAGAATCTGAGCAGGAGTAGTATCCTTGGAACCCAGACCGTAGCGTCCGCCTACGATAACGGGGGCATTCTCTTGACCGTAGAAGCACTCTTTTACGTCCAGGTAAAGAGGTTCGCCGATGGCACCCGGTTCCTTCGTACGGTCGAGTACGGCAATGCGTTTTGCAGTCTTGGGAACGGCAGCCAGGAAGTGTTTGGCTGAGAACGGACGATAGAGGTGAACAGACACCATACCGACTTTCTCACCGTTGGCAACCAAGTGGTCGATAGCCTCACGAGTTGCTTCGGTAGCGGAACCCATCAGGATGATGACGCGTTCAGCATCTTCAGCACCGTAGTAGTCGAACAAGTGATAACGACGGCCGGTAATCTTGTAGATTTCGTCCATGTAGCTTTCAACTACTTCAGGAACGCTCTCATAGAAGGTGTTGCCGGCTTCTCTGTGCTGGAAGAAGTGGTCGGGGTTCTCAGCCATACCGCGTGCTACCGGCTTGTTCGGAGTCAGCTTGCGGTTGCGGAACTCAGCCAACGCCTGCTGGTCAATCAGCGGAGCGAGGTCTTCGTTGTCCAGTCTTTCAATCTTCTGGATTTCGTGAGAAGTACGGAAACCGTCGAAGAAATTCAGGAACGGAACACGGGTCTTGATAGAAGCCAGGTGAGCTACACCTGCAAGGTCCATTACTTCCTGTACGGAGCCTTCGCACAACATGGCAAATCCGGTCTGACGGCAAGACATCACGTCCTGGTGGTCGCCGAAGATACAGAGTGCGTGAGAAGCCAGCGTACGGGCTGAAACGTGGAATACACAAGGCAAGAACTCACCGGAGATCTTATACATATTAGGAATCATCAGCAAGAGACCTTGTGACGCTGTGTAAGTGGTAGTCAAGGCACCGGCTTGCAGAGAACCGTGAACGGCTCCGGCTGCACCGGCTTCTGACTGCATCTCTTCCACTAAGACTGTCTCGCCGAAGATGTTCTTACGACCAGCCGCAGCCCATTCGTCCACGTGTTCAGCCATGGTAGACGACGGAGTGATGGGGTAGATAGCTGCTACTTCTGTGAACATATACGAGATATGTGCAGCAGCCTCATTACCATCACAGGTGATAAATTTCTTTTGTTTAGTCATAACAGTTAAATTATTAGTAAAAAATCTCAGTTTAATTATCTTGTTTTTCAGTGGTTGCTAGTATACGAACCCAAAGAGCCAAAGCGGAATCTGATTGTCATGCCCCACCTCCGTGTGATGCATGGCATATACCACATTCGGGTTATTCTTGAATTTACATCCTTTGTTGCAAATGCGGAACGGTTGCTCGCCATCTACCAGAAAGGAGATACCCTTGTCGCCTTTATAAAGCTTATGGTCTTTATACATAGTATTAAGAAAAAAGGTTTCCAGTACATCCTGTTCCTCGACTTTGACCGGGTAGATGGAATACATCAGATTGGTGTTGTGCATCATGATCTTGCTGGGTTTCTTGGGGAAGGATTCTCCCTTCGGATAAACCATGTTGATGAGTCGTGCATCTGCCAGATACTTGATGTAGTTCATGACTGTCGCCCTTGAAGTCTGTATGTCCGCAGCCAGTTGGCTGACATTCGGAACAGATGGACCGTCTACAGCGAGCAAATATAGCAATTTCTTGATTTTGGAGAGATATTTTAACTCAATTTGTTTTATGAGAAGGATATCCACCTCAATCATCATGTTCATGGTCTTTAACAAATTCTCCGAGAAGTTACGCTTCTCCAAGAAGAATGGATAGAAGCCATGATGTAAATAATCTTGAAAATAGTTGAGTGGACGTACCTTGGGCAATATCTCTTTTACTATGTGCTCGTGATTGGCGAGGATGTCATCGAGTGTATATACTGGAAAATGATTCCCTGTCTGAAGGTTGAGGAACTCCCTGAAGGAAAAACCTCGCAGGTTATAAGATTTGACAATATCAACAAGTGCCGGATTCTCTTCCTTGCTCTTGAGTCTCATTACGGACGAACCCGTAAAGACGATTTTCAATCCCGGATAGAGGTCGTAGCACTGACGCAACTCTTCACTCCATCCCGGCTGCTTGAATACTTGGTCGATCAACAGCACCTTGCCTCCATTTCGATAAAAATCTCCGGCAAACTGAACAAGACTTGCACCTTGAAAATAGAAATTGTTCATGTTGACGTACAAACATGAACGGTCACTCCCGAAATATTCTTTGGCATATTGCAGGAGGAAGGTTGTCTTGCCTACGCCGCGCGTGCCTTTGATGCCAATGAGGCGATCGTTCCAGTTAATCTCATCCATGAGAGTGCGACGAACCGGGGCATTTGTATGTTCCACCAAGTAGGCATGCGTTTGGTAAAAGGCTTCCATTCCCTTGCTTAATTAGTTTGTTGCAAAGGTAATACATATTTCAAGAATTGCAAAGTGGAGATTGCAAAAAAAATCTGTGAAACTGCGAATGCTTCCGATAGGCTTTCGTACGTTAGAGAGCCTGCCGACACAGAGGATGGAGCGGACTTCCCGGATTCCCGAATCAGGGTAAACTGGTGTATCCGGATAAAGTGTCAGAATGTCAAATGAAAGCCTCCAGAATGGCAATTTTCGGCGCAAAGGACGATCCGATTCCCAAAACAGGCCTTCTCAGGCGATTCGCAAAATACACATTTCCATTGGTTATGCTCTAATGCTTTCATCCTGGAGGAATACTACCCTGCAAATCTCTATTTGGGATACTTTATGCCTGAGACATGATGCTTTATGATACCTTCCGATTTGTTGACTCCGCACTCCTTCCAGAGAATGAAACTCACGATTCTTCATTTCTATTTTCCAAAGATTTGACTTCTGGGCACGAAACAATAGTGTTTGGGGCATGAAACTAATGTGTTTGACGCGGCAAACAATATTGTTTGGCTCGCGAAACAATATTGTTCCGGGCACGTTTTGTCTGTTTTTCGAAAATGAAATGTTTAGTTTTCTATAATAACACGTCTTTACAGGCGTATCTGTTAAGCTTATTTAGTAGTTGAACGCTGGTTGGTGTCGATATCGACAAATGCCGGTTAGCGGGAAGAGGCGATTTAAGCAATTCTGTCAAGCAAACGGGCTGGAATGATTTCTTTTTGATTTTGTCGAAACCGGAGAGTCTGTATTCTTTGCGTATATTTGCCTTTGCAATCATGAAACCTGTAAGAAGATGAATCTTTATTTGTTCAATCCGGACCATGATATGGCGTTGGGCAACAACAGCGCCTACTATCAGGCTCCGGCATCAGCCTTGAAAATGGCAAATGACCTGTCCTGGCTACCGGCATGGGTGGTGCCGGACGCCGATTCGTTTGTGGCCCTTCCTTCTACCGGAAGGCTTGAAGAATGGGTACAGACCCTGCCGGTATGTCCGCGTGCAGAGTGGGGATGTCTGACGGACGGATGGGGCCGTTGCCGGGAGATACATCCTTGGGGGTGGAATCGTGCGCTGGTTCATCGGTTGAAGGAACAGGGAGTAGCGGATGCCTTGTTGCCTGGGGACATACTTCTGGAGGAACGTCGGTTCCTGGCTTCCCGCTTGCGGGCCGTGGAACTTCTTTCCGAATTGGCAGATGCGCCGGGGAGGTGTGGAGTCTCCCGGGCTTGTCGTTCGTTGGAAGAAATCAATGAAGAGCTGAAACCTTCCTATGAGGGGTGCCCGACGCCGCGGAAGTTACTGAAGGCTCCCTGGTCCGGGAGTGGAAAAGGGCTGCGTCGTTTGGACAGCGGAAAGTTGGAGGAGCCTGTGGCAAACTGGTGCAGCCGGATACTGTCCGCGCAAGGAGCTGTCGTCGTGGAACCCTACTATCAGAAGGTGGCAGATTTTGCCATGGAGTTCTACGCCGACGGGGCAGGCAAGGTGTCCTTTCAGGGTTATTCCTTATTTAACACGGATGCCAACGGAGCCTATAAAGGAAACTTCCTGAAGTCGGATGCACGGATTGTTGCAGCACTGTCCGGCTATGTTCCCGCAGCGCTGTTGGCAGAGGTACAGCAGGAATTGTGTGTCAGGCTGGCGGCGATGTTAGGACAATCCTATGTCGGCTATTTGGGAGTAGATATGATGGTTTGTGCCTTTGAACAGGCTCCATTTTATCGCCTTCACCCTTGTGTGGAGATAAACCTGCGGATGAATATGGGGATGGTGGCTCATCGGTTGTATACCCGCTGGCTTTCTCCCCGAAGTGAAGGAATATTCCGGGTAGACTGTTTCAAGACTCCTTCGGATTTGCAGGAAGACCATCGCCGACAAGAGAAAGCCCATCCTCCGGTCGTGAAGGATGGGCGTATGGAGTCCGGTTATTTGTCATTGACTCCCATTGGGGCAGGCACCTGTTACCGCGCCGCCCTTTGGGCAATTCCTTTATCGGGTAAACTGTAGTCTTTGCAGGGTTCTCTGCGCTTTATCCTGAATCAGCACATAGTAGACTCCCGGAGCGAAGCGTCCGATGGATAGTTCCCGTGTGTAAGGCTCCTGCCATATGATTCTTCCATACAGGTCTGTAACCGTCAGATGGGTGGCCTGGGGGAGTGCCGGCAGCTCCAGGGGAGACACTTTCGAGGGGAGATGGGCCTTTATCGGATGATGGGTGGGAGGAAGGATACTCTCATTTCCGTAGGCATCTACTGCAGTGACTGTGAAATGCAGTCCTTGCACCTGCCTGAGAGGCAGGGCATAGCGTGTGCCATAGATATAGGGCTGAAGCAGGTTACGTGTATCCTCGATATCTATTTCCCGCTCTTTGCTCCCATATAGATTATAGCGTACAGGACCCTCCGGACGTCCGTCGGTCTGCGGGTCGGTAGAAGCATTCCAGGAGAGTATCAGACTGTCTCCCTGTACCTCCGTCCGAAGGCCCGTCGGTGCGACAGGCGGAATGCTGTCCAGCCAGCTCATGGGGGGAGTCAGGGCCGGATGAGTATAGATATTCCGCTTGATTTCGTCAAACAGTCCTTGGGTGTTGTCCAGCAAAAAACGGGACCTGAAATACGCTTGTCCGGGAACACGTGCGCAGCGTGTGAAATAGATTTGCTGCAACACGTCCTGCAACCGCCAGTTGCCTTCGCTCGGGTCAAGGAAATAAATACCCAGTCCCGGTGCAACGGTACGTCCGTTGCCGTTTTCCTGCCAGTCAAGGACAAAAGGATAGAAATTATCTTCGCGAAAGTAGACCATGGGGAACATCACGTCCTGGATGCCTTCCTTTACCCATTGCTGCGCATCCTGAAAGACTTCGTTGCGAGCATTCCAGCCGCGTGAGGAATAGCGTGCCACATCTTCATATTTCCCAATGGGGGAGCTGCCCACTTTGACCCAGGGCTTGATGGATTTCACGGTGTGATAGATGCTGCGGACAATCTCCGTGATGTTGTCACGGCGCCATTGACTCAGGCTTTTCCCGTTACCGTATTTCCGGAAGGAACGCTGGTCGGGAAAGCCTTTGGGACGATCGGGATAGCGGATATAGTCCAGGTTGATACCGTCAACCTCGTAGTTGGTAACAATCTCCCGCACAATCCCGGACAGATGCTCTTTGGTCTGCGGATGTCCCGGGTCCAGATACCAGTTCTTCCGGAAACGGATGCACATTTCCGGATGCTTCTTGACAAAAGAGCGTTCGCCCAATTCTTTTGCCTGCCGGTCACTTCCCAAAGGGATTGCTACGACCCAGGCATGCAGTTCCATTCCACGCTTATGGCATTCACGAATGGCAAACGCCAAGGGATCGTATCCCGGAGACTGTCCCGGCGTCCCGGTCAGGACATCCGTAAAAACCTCCTGCCGGGAAGGGTAGAGCGCGTTGTCGCGTGAACGGACCTGGAATAGAATGGTATTGAAATTGGCAGCCTTCAAGGAGTCGAGTTGGCGACACAACTCTTCTTGCTGACGTCGCATGCTGGCTGGGGTAGTCGCTTTGATGCGTGGCCAGTCCAGTCCCGCAAGCGTCGTGATCCATACTGCACGCGTCTCGTATTTAGGGCGGCATGACGCTTCTGTCAGCGAGAATACCTCCGACTGGGCCTTGACAGGATGTAGCGGCAATAACGCAGGGAAAAGCGAGGAGAGGGCGTATAGGCAAAGACGTTTCATACAATGTGACATAATATCTTCAAACTAAATTGGCGCAAAGGTACGTTTTATTTGCTACTTTTGCCCCGTCATTTTTACTATAAAAATCTATGCGAATGAAAAGAAAGTATAAGAAATCCCGGGTTTTGCCTCTTATTTTGTTTGTGTACACGACTGCCATGGCGATTTATTTCCTTCCCCAAAATACGGAGATCAGCCAACTGGAAAAGTGGTGTACGGTGGTTGCCTCTTACCTTATTATATTATTGTTGGGATATGTGCTGCGGAAGAAAGAGCAGCTGGCTGCGAAGCGGGAGCAGGAACTGGCAGAACAGAAGCAGGCCAACCGCCTGAAGAAAGAGGAGTAGGCATCGGCTGTCAATAGCTGGACAGGATGACTTTTTGATAAAATTTTAGTCTTATGCGGCGGCATAAGATACATAAGGCGGACGAAAAGATGTAGTATTATGTATTTTTAATAGAAATATGTCTAATGCTTTTCTCCGTCTTGTTGGAATCTCCGAAAAGAAAAGCTACATTTGTGGCATCATGAAAAAACACAAGATTATGAATGATAAACACCTTCTTCTAGGAGATGAAGCCGTGGCGTTGGGTGCAATCCATGCCGGGCTTTCCGGAGTCTATGCCTATCCGGGTACTCCTTCTACTGAAATCACAGAGTTTATTCAAGGACATCCGTTGGCTGCCGAAAGGAATATCCACTGTCAGTGGTCCACGAACGAGAAAACTGCGATGGAAGCTGCGTTGGGTATGTCCTATATGGGAAAACGTGCCATGGTCTGCATGAAGCATGTAGGCATGAATGTGGCCGCTGATGCGTTTGTAAACTCTGCCATGACAGGGACCAATGGCGGACTGATTGTCGTTGCAGCTGATGACCCCTCCATGCACTCCTCCCAGAACGAGCAGGATTCACGCTTTTATGGAAAGTTTGCCATGATTCCGGTCTTCGAACCTTCCTCACAACAGGAGGCTTATGACATGATGGGGTATGCCTTTGATTACTCCGAACGTCATAAAGTGCCTGTGCTGATGCGTCTGGTGACCCGCATGGCTCATTCCCGTGCCGTGGTGACGACGGGGGAAGTGCGTGAACCGAATCCGATGAGTTTTCCTTCCAACCCGGGTGACTGGGTGCTGATGCCCATTGTGGCACGCAAACGTAACGAAACATTGATTGCGCAACAGGCTGACTTCCTCGCCGACGCGGAGAATTCCATTTATAACAGATATACCGATGGTTCGGACCATTCGTTGGGTGTGATTGCCTGTGGTATCGCTTATAATTACCTGATGGAACATTTTAAGGACGGTTGTCCTTTCCCTGTTCTGAAGGTATCCCAATATCCGCTTCCCGTAGCATTGGTACGTCGTATGGCTGCCTCCTGCGATACATTGCTGGTACTGGAAGATGGCCAGCCCGTGGTAGAAGAGATGATTCGTGGTGTGCTTGACAACGGCAAGACCATCAAAGGACGGTTAACCGGAGAAGTACCTCGTACGGGTGAACTGACGCCGGATAATATCATTGCTGCGCTGGGGCTGAAGGACGAGGAAGTCTATCCGCCCAGTGAACTGGTAGTCCCCCGTCCGCCTGCCCTGTGCAAAGGTTGTGGCCACCGCGATATGTACGCCGCCTTGAATGAGGTGTTGCGTGAATATGAGAACAGCCGTGTATTCAGTGATATCGGCTGCTATACGCTTGGTTTCCTGCCTCCTTATCGTGCCATTCATTCAGTCGTTGACATGGGAGCTTCCATCACGATGGCGAAAGGTGCAGCAGATGCCGGGCAGTTCCCTTCAGTGGCTGTCATCGGCGACTCAACCTTCACCCATTCGGGCATGACTGGTTTGCTGGATGCGGTCAATGAGAACTCCAACATCACGATTGTCATTTCTGATAACCTGACGACAGGTATGACCGGCGGACAGGATTCTGCCGGAACGGGACGTCTGGAACAGATTTGTCAAGGTATCGGTGTGGCTCCGGAACATATCCGGGTGGTTGTACCCCTTCCGAAAAACATGGAGGAGATGAAGAATATCATCCGGGAAGAAATAGAGTATTGTGGAGTGAGCGTCATCATCCCGCGTAGAGAGTGTATTCAGACGGCTCGCCGCCATAGTAAACAAAAAAAGCAATAATCCCCAACATCATGCGTACAGATATCATACTTTCCGGTGTGGGAGGACAAGGTATCCTCTCCATCGCTACTATCATAGGTTCGGCAGCCATCAATGAAGGACTTTATATCAAGCAGGCCGAAGTACACGGTATGAGCCAGCGTGGAGGTGATGTGCAATCCAATCTCCGCATCAGTTCCGAACCCATTGCTTCTGACTTGATTCCACTGGGAAAAGCTGATATTATCATCTCTCTGGAACCGATGGAAGCTCTTCGCTATCTGCCTTATTTGCACAAAGACGGTTGGTTGATTACCAATACGGTTCCTTTCATCAATATTTCCAACTACCCGGAAGAAAGGAAGCTGATGGACGCCATTCAGGGATTGAAACATGCCGTTGCCATTGACGTGGATGCCATAGCCAAACAGGTAGCATCTCCGCGGGCTGCCAATATTGTCCTGCTGGGTGCCGCTTCACCGTTCATCGGCATTGATGTGGACAAGATAGAAGAAGGTATACGTCGTATCTTCGGACGGAAGGGGGAAGACATCGTAGAGATGAATCTCAAAGCTTTCCGTGCAGGGCTGGAACATGCTCATGCATCAATCGGTCAAACTAAATAGGAGCAGCTATGGGAATACCGTTTCAACGTGACGTGGTGGAGGATGTGCTGCAGCGTATGCGCATATCCAAAGTGGGGGATGCCACAATCCGCCAGACGGTCGCTCTGTCCGAAGAGTTGGAGCGACGTACCGGTGAGAAGTTCATTCATCTCGAAATGGGGTCTCCCGGTTTGCCGGCAAGCCGCCTTGGCATAGAAGCACAGAAGGAAGCTTTGGATAACGGAGTCGCTTCGTCTTATCCGAATATCTCAGGTATCGCTCCACTGAAAGAGCAGGCTTCGCGTTTTGTGAAAGCCTTTCTGGATATTGATGTCAAACCGGAAGGGTGTATCCCGACGGTGGGTTCCATGATGGGTACGTTTGCTTCTTTCATTGTATGTACACACCTGTCGCCGGAAAAAGACACGATATTGTTTATCAATCCCGGTTTCTCCGTACAACCTTTGCAGGCAAAAGTGCTGGGGTATAAACGGGAAGCATTTGATGTATATGACTGTCGGGGAGAGCGCTTGCGTGATAAGCTGGAGAGCATTCTGGCAAAAGGTCACATTGCAGGCATTGTCTATTCCAACCCGAACAATCCTTCCTGGGTTTGTCTGACGGAAGAAGAATTGCGCTATGTCGGTGAACTGGCGACAAAGTATGATGCCATTGTCATTGAAGACCTCGCTTACCTGGGCATGGACTTCCGGAAAGAGCTGGGACACCCCTTTGAGCCGCCTTATCAGGCAACTGTGGCGCGGTACACCAAAAACTACATGCTGATGCTTTCGGCTTCCAAGATATTCAGTTATGCCGGAGAACGGATTGCTACGGTGGCGATTTCTGACGAACTGTATAACCGGGTTTATCCGAAGTTGAAAGAAGAATTCGGCATTGATACACTGGGGCGTTTCTTTGTCTTTGTAGTGGTCTATACCTTGTCTTCGGGAGTGACACATTCGGTGCAATATGCATTGGCAGCCATGTATAAGGCTGCGTGTGACGGAACGCTGGACTTTGTGGGAGAGACGCGTGAATATGCCCGTCGGGCTGCCCGTCTGAAAGAAATATTCTTGCGCCATGGCTTCCACATCGTGTATGACAAGGATCTGGATGAACCGGTCAGCGATGGCTTCTTCTTCACAATCGGCCGCAAAGGATATACTGGCGATGAGTTGTTGGACCGACTGTTGTATTACGGCGTGTCGGCCATTTCCCTGCGGACGACGGGAAGTGAGCAACAAGGCATACGGGTCTGCACATCGATGGTGAAGGAAGCACACTACGCATTGCTGGACGAACGATTGGAAATCTTTAACCGAATGGAAAAATAGCAAACTCTTATGGCAGCGATAAAAGCAAATTATATGACCGCCGAAGAAGCGGTGAAACTGATCAAGTCGCATGACAGAGTCTATATTCAGGGCAGTACTTCCATCCCGGAGGTCCTCTTGGATGCACTGACGGCACGTGGACACGAGCTGGAAGGCGTGGAGATGTATTCGGCTTTTGCCGTCGGACGACGGGATGCCCCGTATGCCGTGCATGAGTTGAGGGATGCGTTTATTCCTCGTAGCCTGTTCATTGCAAACTGTCTGCGAAATGCCGTTGCCCGCGGTGAGGCGCAGGCGATACCTGGCTTCCTGGGACAGATTCCGGGTTTCTTCCGTGAAGGAATCATTCCGTTGGATGTGTCTTTGCTCAATGTATCCCCACCCGATGATGAAGGCTACTGCAGTTTTGGCATATCAGCAGACCTGGCCGTGTCGGCTGTGGAGTGCTCCAAGATACTGATTGCGCAAGTGAACAAGCAAATGCCGTTTTCTTATGGAGATCCGGTGATACATATTTCCAAGTTGGATGCGTGCGTGGAAGTCGATGACCCGTTGGTGACACTCCCCATTGCGCAACCGAATGAGAAAGAGCAAAAAATCGGACGTTACATTGCTGAACTTATCCCCGATGGTGCGACGCTGCAAATTGGGGTAGGAGGTATTCCGAATGCAGTACTCGACGCGTTGCATGACCATAAGGATTTGGGATTGCATACGGAGGCAATGACTGATGGGGTAGTCCCCTTGTTGAAAAGCGGTGTCATCAATAACTCCAAGAAAGTCATCATGCCCGGCAAGAGCGTGGCGTGTCTGGCTTTGGGCTCACAGCGTCTGTATGATTATATGGATTACAATCCGGATATTGTCATCAAGGATGTGGCATGGACCAACGATCCGTTCATTATTCGTCAGAATCCCAAAGTCATGGCTATCAATTCTGCGATTGAGGTTGACCTGACGGGACAGATTTGTGCGGATTCCATCGGTACACGTATGTTCTCCGGTGTGGGCGGTCAGCATGACTTCATGTACGGAGGATGGCTTTCAGAGGGTGGCAAGACCTTCATCGCCATGACGGCTGCCTCGAATAAGGGACGTTCGAAGATTCAGCCGGTTCTGACGCCGGGAGCCGGGGTTGTGACGACACGGGCACAGGCTCAATACATCGTGACTGAATATGGCGTGGCGTTCCTTAAGGGAAAAGACCTGGCACAGCGGGCACGGGCCCTGATTGATATTGCCGAGCCCTCGGCACGCGAAGAATTGGAACGGGCTGCCTGTGAGCGATTCGGCTACAGTTTCCTGCGCCTGAAATAATCACGCAGTCTGTCAAATGAACCAGTAGCGGGTTTGCCGGAGGAGAACATCTTCTTCCGGCGACCCGCTTCTGCTCTCTTGGATCGGGCTTGGCAGAAATTCGAAACTGTTTTTTAATTTTGCATCCGAAACCGATTCTGAATATATGAAGCTAACGCATATCGATCTTACTACCGGAAGTGTCACGCCTACCATGCTCCGTTTTGCTGTTCCCATGATTCTGGGCAATCTTTTTCAGCAAGTCTACAACCTGGCAGATACACTTATTGTCGGACACTTTCTGGGAGTCGGCGCTTTGGCTGCGGTGGGAGCATCCTATACCTTGATGGTCTTTCTCAACTCGATACAGCTGGGACTTTGCATGGGCAGTGGGGCGGCATTTTCCATTTATTATGGTGCGCAGGATTTCACCAGACTTCATCGCAGTCGCTTTGTCGCCTTTGTACTCATTGGACTGCTGACTCTCGTGCTCAATATTGCCGTATTCCTGTGGCTTGATCCCCTGATGGGACTGATGCATGTACCGGCAGACATCTATACCCTGATGCGTGAATACCTGTGGGCGGTCTGTTGGGGAATAGGCTTTACCTTCCTTTATAATTATTATGCCTCACTGTTGCGTGCTGTCGGAGACTCTCTGACACCTCTTTTATTTCTGGCGATTTCAGTGGTGCTGAACATTGGGTTGGATTTATTGTTCATCCTTCCATTGGACTGGGGAGTCGCCGGAGCAGCTTGGGCAACCGTCATTGCGCAGGCAGTGTCAGCATTTTCACTCATGATATATACTTATGGACGAGTGCCCGAATTGCGCATCCGGCGTAGCGACATGCATTTCAGTCGCGACATAGCCGGTGAGATTGCTTCTTTCTCCCTGCTGACCTGTGTTCAGCAGTCGGTCATGAACCTGGGCATCCTGATGGTGCAAGGATTGATCAATAGCTTTGGAACAGTGGTAATGGCAGCATTTACGGTCGCGGTGAAAATAGACACTTTGGCATATATGCCGGCTCAGGATTTTGGGAATGCCTTTTCTACGTTCATTGCCCAGAATTTTGGAGCCAAACGGTTTGACCGTATCCGTCACGGTATCCGCAGTGGAGCCTGGACGACCTTTCTGTTTTGCGCAGTCGTGTCCGTTGCAGTGTTCATGTTTGCAGAGCAGCTGATGATGTGCTTTGTAGATGCCGGAGAAACAGAACTGATCCGTACAGGTGCCGGCTATCTGCGCATAGAAGGAGCGTTTTATGTAGGTATCGGATGCCTGTTCCTGCTTTACGGTTATTACAGAGCAATCAAACGGCCTGGAATGTCGGTCGTGCTGACAGTCATTTCGTTGGGTACCCGTGTCGTGCTGGCCTATTTGCTGGCTGCCGTTCCGTCTATCGGTGTCGTGGGTATCTGGTGGGCTATTCCTATCGGCTGGTTCCTGGCAGATGCAGTCGGCATCCTGTGTCTGAACCGTCTCAAGCCTGTCGGAAGCTGAACAGAAAGCTTTGTCCGGTCTTCTCTTTTGCGGAAACAGCTTGTAGGGTGCTGTGTTTTTAGTACCTTTGCAACTCAAAATAAGAAATTATGGACACTAACAATTCTGTCATATTTCATCGTGATACGGTTGAGTTTGTCACGGTAGCTGCTGAGTTCTGTGGCTTTCTGGAGCGTGCAAATACCAGACCTCGCCGTCAGTTTGTAGACACGGCACTGAAGATTCTGCCGTTGCTCTATCTGAAAGCTTCCATGCTCCCTCCCTGTGAATCCATAGGAATGACGGAACCGGAGACGTTTGTGAACGAATCAGATTATGAAGTGGTGCGTCTTAGTGTGGCGGGAGTGATGGGCGAACGCGACGATTATCTGGATGTCTTTCTGGATGATATGCGTTACAGCGATACCCCCATCCGCAAGACCATTTCGGAAGACTTGGCTGACATCTATCAGGATGTGAAGAACTTTGTCAGCGTTTACCGCTTGGGGTTTGACGAGACCATGAACGATGCGCTGGCTATCTGTGAGGAGAATTTTGCACTATATTGGGGACAAACATTGGTCAACACCATGCGTGCCTTGCATGAAGTGAAATACGCACCTGCCGATGAGGATGACGCAGAAGAGTTACATGAAGATTACAACGACTGAATGAAGACAATAAGAGATGTATTTCCAAAGGCCGAATTGGCCGCTTTGCCCAAAGTGATGTTTGAAGGACGTATCGTCTGCATACAGACTGAAGCAGAGGCAAACAAAGCAATAGACTATTTAATGACTTATCCACGGGTGGGGGTAGATACGGAGACACGTCCGTCTTTTGTAAGCGGACAAGTGCATAAGGTTGCATTGGTCCAGATATCTACTGCCGATACCTGCTTCTTGTTCCGCTTGAACTATATAGGTTTTCCAGAATCGTTGAAGCGCTTTCTGGAAGATGAGACGGTGGAGAAAATCGGACTGTCGCTGAAGGATGATTTTGGAGCCTTGCGACGGAGAAGTGACTTTGTTCCGGGTAACTTTATCGAGTTGCAGGACTATGTTCATCAATTCGGTATCAAGGATCAGAGCCTTCAGAAGATATATGCCAACCTGTTCGGACAGAAAATATCGAAGTCCCAGCGTCTTTCCAATTGGGAAGCGGATGTATTGTCCGATGGTCAGAAGGTCTATGCTGCCATTGATGCTTGGGCATGTCTGAGGATCTACAATCTGTTGGAAGAGTTGCAAGGCTCCGGTGACTACCACCTGGAGTGCACCACCATTGAAAACATCGAAGTAGTACCACATGAATAAATCTATGAGTTATAAGAAAGTATTTCTGAAAGCAGGGAAAGAGGAGTCTTTAAAGCGTTTCCATCCATGGATTTTTTCGGGAGCCATCCATCACATTGAAGGAGAACCCGATGAAGGAGAAATCGTCAGTGTTTACACTTCACAGAAGGAGTTCATTGCTATCGGTCATTTCCAGGTAGGCAGTATTGCCGTCCGTGTACTGACCTTTCGGGACGAAGTGATTGACTCTGCGTTTTGGAAACGCAAGTTACAGATAGCCTACGATTTGCGTCGCAGTATCGGGGTGGCGGAGAATCCACACAACAACACCTATCGATTGGTACATGGAGAAGGTGACAACCTGCCCGGATTGGTAATCGATATTTATGCCCATACGGCAGTCATGCAGGCTCATTCTGTCGGAATGCATGTCTGTCGCATGCAGATAGCCGAAGCATTGGACGAAGTGATGGGTGATGTCGTGCAGAACATCTATTATAAGTCAGAGACGACTTTACCGTTTAAAGCAGAACTGGATGCAGAGAATGGTTTTATCAAGGGTGGAAGTACGGACAATGTGGCCATGGAATATGGACTCAGGTTCCATGTGGATTGGCTAAAGGGGCAGAAGACCGGTTTTTTTGTCGACCAACGCGAGAATCGTGCCTTGCTGGAAAAATATGCCAAAGGGCGCGATGTACTTAATATGTTTTGCTATACCGGAGGTTTCTCGTTCTATGCGATGCGTGGAGGAGCCCGTCTGGTACATTCGGTGGACAGCTCTGCCAAAGCCATTGATTTGACAAACGAGAATGTGCAGCTAAACTTCCCCGGAGATCCGCGCCATGAAGCGTTTGCAGAAGATGCTTTCAAGTACCTTGACCGTATGGGACATCAATATGATCTGATTATATTGGACCCTCCTGCTTTCGCCAAGCATAAGGATGCTTTGCGAAATGCACTGCAAGGATACCGCAAGCTGAATGCCAAGGCATTTGAGAAAATACGTCCGGGTGGTATCCTTTTCACTTTCTCCTGTTCACAGGTCGTGACCAAAGAGAACTTCCGTACAGCCGTTTTTACGGCAGCAGCCATGTCCGGTCGCAGTGTCCGTATTTTGCATCAGCTGACACAGCCAGCCGATCATCCCGTCAACATCTATCATCCCGAAGGGGAATATCTGAAAGGTCTGGTGCTCTATGTAGAGTAAAAAGGAAAAAGAAGATAGGATTTAGCCCGACTTGTTTGTCAAAACGACAAATGGGTCGGGCTTTCTTTAGAATTATGCTACCAATGTTTGTCGGTAACGAACACGGAACAGCATAATGATGCTGAAAATGCCTTCTCAGGTATTCTTTGGATTAAACAAGTGTTAATACAACACATTCTTAAAGCCTTTATCCCTGAAAATATGTTCTACAGCATAAAAAGCGTTAATATAACGCACTTTTTTACCCGATTATGTGTTGCATAACATAAATGTGCCTATCTTTGCACTGTGTTTTTCATGGTATTAGATTTAAGGTTAAGGAAGATTGGGGATCGTGAGATTCCCTTCTTTTTTTATATACCCTTCCCAACGTGTTTGTTTACTCCCTTCCGGCTATTGACTTCCCAAAATGTTTCATTACTTTTGTCTGCAAAAATGATATTCTATGCATGTATTTTATGTACCGGAAATAAGCGTGAGGCAAGAGCTTCCTGAAGAAGAAGCCGCTCATTGTCTTCGGGTGTTGCGTTTGTCGCAGGGAGATGAGATCACACTGACTGACGGGAGGGGATGCTTTTATAAGGCACAGATTACTGCAGCTACCGGTAAACGTTGCCTCTTTACCATCCTTGAACAGGAAACGCAGCCTCCTCTGTGGCGGGGGCATTTGCACCTGGCTATGGCGCCTACCAAGAATATGGACCGGACGGAGTGGTTCGCTGAAAAAGCGACAGAAATCGGTATGGACGAGTTGTCTTTTTTAAATTGCCGCTTTTCTGAAAGGAAGGTGATTAAGACCGAGCGCATTGAAAAAATTGTCGTATCAGCCGTCAAACAGTCATTGAAGGCACGTAAGCCGCAGGTGAACGAGATGATTCCGTTTGAGAAGTTCATTCGACAAGATTTTCCCGGAGATAAATTTATTGCTCATTGTTATGAAGGAGAGAAGCCTTTGTTGAAAGATGTGTTGACCTCTGATAGAGACACATTGGTGCTTGTCGGTCCTGAAGGAGATTTCAGTCCGGAAGAGGTTGCACTGGCTGTTTCGCAAGGTTTCCGCCCAATCAGTCTGGGCAAATCGCGTTTGCGTACAGAGACAGCCGCATTGGTTGCCGTTCATTTGATGAATTTGTATCACCAAAACTAATAGCCTATGAAAAACAAGTTCACAGGAGCTGCCTGCTTATTCCTTTTACTATTGTTGGCAGCATGTAGCAAAGAGAGAGACATCCGTACTGCGATTCCTTCGGATGTAAAGATGGTTGTTGCAACTGATTTTAAAGCATTGGTCAAGAAAGGAGGGTTGACTGACCCGAAGATGGCACAATCCGTCAAAAAGCTGATTGAAGAGAATGTTCCGGAAGAGGACCGTGCGTTTGCCGGTGAGTTGCTGGATGACCCTGCCGGTATGGGGATTGATTTCGACCAACCCGTTTATACCTTCAGGACCGCGAAAGACGAAATAGCCGTAGTCGCCAAGTTGGCGGACAAAAGTGATTTCAAAGAGTTTTTTTCCCGTATATGGAGAGGGGAGACGGAAGTAGTATGGAAATCTGAAGATGGATTTGACTATGATGTACAGGGCGACGGAGTTGTTATAATGAATGATGAATTAGCCATGATCACGATGGCGCCGTCAGGCTCCGCCACATCGGATGCGTTGCGTTTGCGTTCCATGGGATGGATCAATCAGCGTCCAGAAGACAGTTTTCAGGCAACGGAGGACTGTGAGAAGATGGACGAGGAACAGGGAGATATCTCCAGTTGGATGAGTATGGAGATTGTACCTGAGGAGATTAAAAAAATGGTCCCTCAAATGGGACTTCCGCGTGATGTGCAGCTGGATGATATCCACTACTTGGTTAATCTGGATTTTGAAGAAGGAAAAGTAGTGCTCCACTCTGAAGTGCTGATAGCCAATGAAGCTGCAGCCAAGCACTATGAAGAACAGGCAAAGATACTCAAACCGCTGGATGGAAAATTCTTCCCAACCGGGAATGCTTCGCCATGGATTTGGGCCGGTGTCGGCATTGACGGACCGAAACTGTATCAACAACTGAAAGAAAACGCTCCGGTCAAACAGCTTTTGGAAGGTGCCGTCTTTGGATTCAATATCCAGAAGCTGATATCTTCCATGGATGGAGATGTGGCAGTAAGCGCGGATATCATACCGGACTCGTCAGCTGGCATTTTCCCGTTGTTTACCGTGCAGGCGGAGCTTGACAATGACTCCATTCTGGAGGATATGGACGTGATGCAACAGACCCTGAATATGCTGGGGTTGAACATGAAGAAGGATTCACCTCGTCAATACAGCCTGGAACAGCAGAAGATGAAGCTGTGGCTGGGAGTCGACAAGGAGAATCATTTCTATTGCACAAGTGATGCCAATGTGTTGCAGCCGGACGGTAAGGCCGCCGACTGGGCAGCTGATGCGGAAGGTTGCCTGTTCTACATGCGGATGGATATTCACCGGTCAGTGGAGAAGCAGTCGAGCATGCTGAAAAGCGACCCCCGTCTCCGGGTATCCATGCCGATTATTGAACTCTTTGATGCAGTGACCCTGTATGCAAAAGATGCCAACGAATGCCGGATGGAGCTGACGGCTGTGGACAAGGATGCAAATCTCTTGCAGCAACTTTTGGCAAAAGTAGTATCGCTTTATGGAACTCATTAAATTGGATCATACACTCCCGATGGCATTCAGCGGACAGGTACAGCCTGTTTCCGATGTATGGCATCGGGAGTTGTCTTTCCGGCGTGGGGAACATGTACTGATAGAAGCTGCTTCCGGTACGGGAAAAACTTCGTTGTGCAGTTATGTGTATGGATATCGGGAGGACTATGAAGGAACGATTTGTTTTGACGGAAAGGATATTCGCCGTTTGAAGACAGGCGATTGGGTACAGTTGCGGAAACGGAGTCTCAGCATGTTGTTTCAGGAGCTGCGTCTGTTCCCGGGACTGACGGTCTGGGAAAATGTAGAACTGAAAAACAAGCTGACCGCTTACAAGACGCACCGACAAGTGGAAGAATGCCTGGAGCGACTGGGACTGTCCGATAAACTTCGGACTCCGGTGGGTAAGATATCTTTCGGCCAGCAACAGCGGGTGGCATTTGTCCGGGCTATCTGTCAGCCCTTTGACTTCATATTCCTCGATGAGCCGGTAAGTCATCTTGATGATGCCAATGCAGAAGCGATGGCTGTCCTGTTGAAGGAGGAGGCAGAGGCTCGGAACGCCGGAATCATCGTTACTTCCATTGGAAAACAGTTGCCGTTGAACTATTCGAAGATACTTCATTTATGAATCTGTTGTGGAAACTTTTACGCGAACATGTAAGCGTTACCCAGCTGGTGGGCTTCTTTGTGGCAAATCTGTTGGGGATGCTTATCATCTTGTTCGGATTGCAATTTTATGCCGACATCTTGCCTTTGTTCCAGGGCAAAGATGCTTTTTTCAAGCGTGAGTTCCTGATTGTGTCTAAACCGGTGAGCACACTGGGCTCGCTTTTGGGAGGCAAGGGGACCTTTTCTGCCCGTGAGATACAGGGATTCCGTGACCAGCCTTTTACCCGGCAGGTCGGAACCTTCACCTCCTCGCTCTATGATGTGTCGGCATCTATCGGTATGCTGGGGACGGGTATGCAGGTTGGGACGGAGATGTTCTTCGAATCGGTTCCGGATGATTACATCGATGTCAATGCCCAAGCATGGACGTATGAAGAGGGGAGCAGGACCATTCCAATTATTCTTCCTCGCAACTACCTGAACCTGTATAACTTCGGCTTTGCTCAGAGCCGTAATCTGCCGAAACTGTCCGAAGGAGTACTTTCCATGATTCGGTTGGAGATACGTTTGTCCGGCGGGGGACATGTGGAGGTCTATGACGGACGGATTGTAGGCTTCTCCAACCGGCTGAATACCATCCTGGTGCCTGAAGCGTTCATGAATTGGGCCAATCACTACTATGCACCGGGAAAGAAAGCCGAGCCTTCACGGCTGATTGTAGAAGTGAACAATCCGGCTGACGAGGAGATTGTCAAGTACATACAAGCTCGTGGCTATGAGGTGGAAGGCAACACCTTGGATGCCGGAAAGACCGTCTGGTTCCTGCAGATACTGGTCGGAATCGTACTTTTTATCGGAATTGTGATAACCTTCTTGTCATTTTATATTTTGATATTGAGTATTTTTCTACTTTTGCAAAAGAATACGAAGAAGATGCAGACTCTGCTGCTGATTGGTTATTCGCCCGTGCAGGTAGCCCTGCCTTATCAGGTACTGGCTGTCGGACTTAATTTGGGAGTTACAGGCATTGCTTGTGTGTTGCTCTACGGGTTGCGCAGGATGTATCTGAATAACCTGCAAACATTATTCCCCTCGTTGGAGGGAAGCAGCGGACATACGGTCCTTGCGGTGGCAGGATTTCTCTTCCTTTTCGTATCCATTATAAATATAGGTATTATTCATTATAAACTGAGACAAATTTGGAACGGAAAATAGCAAAACAGATTCACATCTCGGAGGGCACGATGTTCTCCATTGCAGTAATAGCCGTTTGTTGGTTTATTCTGTTCTCACCCTGGACACGTCCGTTGGTCAACTTCTGGTGGATACTCTCCATCTCGTCGGTGCTAATCTCTATCTTGGCGGGACATTTCCATCCGGAATGGACCCTTGACCTGGATGTCGATAAGAAGAATATCCTGATCGGGACGGTGCTGGCAGGAGTGTTGGGCATCGGATGCCATGTGGGCAGTCAGTTCCTGGTTGACTGGATTCCGGTCCTGGAGATTGATTTGGAGCGTATCCATCTGTTCTATGATGACCCTGTCTACTATCTGCTGTCCATCCTCATTTTGTTCCTGATGGGGGCGTCGGAAGAAATATTCTGGCGAGGGTATATCCAACAGGTTTTTTCTGAACGTTGGGGAGCCAACACCGGTTACGTGCTGACCACACTGCTCTTTGCATCGATGTACGTGTGGTCGTTCAACTGGATGCTGATTGTGGGTTCATTGTTGCTGAGTATGTTGTGGGGAGGACTTTGCCGTTTGGACTCCCGCTGGCTTTCTCCGGTTATGTTGTCCCATGCGTTGCTCAATGTCATTGTCTTTGTTTTATTCCCCATTTGAACGGCATTCAAATCCTTTTTTAAGATGCTTCAACAAGTCGAATTTGCGTTACGTCCCCGTCCGCGGGGATTTCATTTAGTGACTGACGAGGTGCTTCGCCAGTTACCGGAACTGCCCCGTACGGGGCTTTTGCATTTATTTATCAAGCATACCAGTTGTGGACTGTCAGTCTGTGAAAATGCCGACCCCGATGTCCGGACTGATTTGGAGTCAATCTTCAATCGGTTGGTGAAGGAGCGAGAATCCTACTATGAGCACGTGCTGGAAGGAGATGATGACATGCCGGCTCATGCCAAATCGGTATTGGTCGGTGTCGAACTGACTCTTCCCATCACGAACGGCAGGTTGAACCTGGGGACCTGGCAAGGCATCTACCTGTGCGAGTTTCGGAATCACGGCGGAAGCCGCAGGGTGGTAGCTACCATCTTGGGAGAATGACACGCTGGGAGTATGACAAACCTGAAACCTCTATTTGCTTATGCTGAAAATCATCCATACAGCGGACTGGCACCTGGGACAGACTTTTTTCGGTTATGACCGGAGGATGGAACACCTTGATTTCCTGAACTGGCTGCGGAGGGAGGTCGGAATCTGTCAGGCAGACGTGCTGCTGGTGTCGGGCGATGTCTTTGACAGTCCGAATCCATCCGCAGAATCGCAAAAGCTTTATTACCGCTTCCTTCATGACATTACCCGGGAGAATCCGCAGTTGCAGTTGGTCATCATTGCCGGGAATCATGATTCCGCAGCCCGGCTGGAAGCCCCTTCGCCCTTACTGGAAAGCATGAACATTGTTGTGCGGGGTGTCATCCGTCGTCGTAGCGACGGGAGCATTGACACGGACCATTTGATTGTCCCCTTGCGAAAGGAGGGAGACATTGCGGCCTATTGCCTGGCTGTCCCTTATCTGCGCCAGGGGGACTATCCGCAGGCTGACAGTTATGCTGAAGGAGTGCAGTCATTCTATACGGAGCTGATTGAACAGGCGTTGCCACTGAGAAAACCCTTGGTTGCCATGGGGCATCTGCAAGCTACCGGTTCGGAACTTTCGGTGGATGACCGTTCAGAGCGTACGGTCGTAGGTGGGTTGGAAGCGGTCTCTCCACAAGTGTTTGACGGGAAGGTGGAATATGTGGCACTAGGTCACCTGCATCGGGCACAACGGGTGTCCGGACGGGAACTGGTGCGTTATGCCGGTGCACCGTTGCCGATGTCGTTTGCCGAAAAGCATTACCGGCAGGGCGTGATGCTGGTAACACTGGATGAGGACGGAAGGAAGCCGGCGGTTGTCGAACGCCGCCTCTATGAACCGCCTGTTTCCTTGTGGAGCCTGCCGACAGAAGAGGCTGAGATAGAAGGTGTGCTGGAAGCAATTGCCGGTCTGCCTGAAGGTGAACCGGACGATAGCTCTCCCTATCTGGAAATCAAGGTGAAGGTGACACAGCCGGACCCGACCTTAAAATACAAGATACAGGAGGCGTTGAAAGGGAAGCAGGTGAGGCTGGCACGTATTGTGGCAGTAGCTCCCCCGAAAGCTGAAAGTTCCCGCCGCTTGACAACCTATGAAGAGGTGCAGCAACTGCGCCCCATCGATATCGCACTCGATTTTTACAAGCAGAAATACGGAGGAAGTGAGATGCCGGACGCCTTGCAGCAACTGTTCAATGAAGTGGCGCGGGAAAATGTGTGATGACCCTATATATAATATAAGGAAAGGAGTAGAACATGAAGATATTGGCTATCCGAGGAAAGAATCTGGCGTCTCTGGAAGGCGAATTTGAAATCTCTTTTACCGAAGAACCCTTGAAGTCGGCCGGCATTTTTGCCATTACCGGTAGTACGGGTGCCGGGAAATCCACCTTACTCGACGCACTGTGCCTGGCACTCTTTGACGCGACACCGCGCATGAGCAAGGCACGGGAAAACAATGTGCTGGTGCCTGACGTGGCTGACCGGCAACTCTCGCAGAACGATAGCCGCACCATCCTGCGAAGGGGAACGGCTGAAGGATATGCCGAGGTGGACTTCCGGGCATTGGATGGACACGATTACCGTTCACGCTGGATGGTACGTCGTTCGCGTGGACAAGTCTATGGCTCGTTACAGAAGGTCGAGATGCGTCTGACTGACCTGACTGCAGGCGGTGTGGAGGTAGGCGGTACCAAGACCGAACTGCTGGCGAAGATTGCCGGACTGATAGGACTGTCGTTCGAACAGTTCAGTCGTTCGGTGTTGCTGGCACAAGGCGATTTTGCCACGTTCCTGAAAGCGCGTCAGTCCGAGAAAGCTGAAATCCTGGAGAAGCTGACCGGAACGGAAATCTATTCACGCATATCGGCATCCATCTATGAACACTGGCGGCAGGCGAAGACAGGCTATGAACAGCTGAAGGCAAAGATGCAGGATGTGGTCCTGTTGTCCGGGGAAGAGCTGGAGAAGCTGATGGAGGAGGACCGCACGTTGGATGACGTCATCCGCCGGGAGCAGGCCGAGAGGGATCGGCAAAAGGCGCGGTTGCAATGGCTGAACGAGCAGGAGCGGATGCTCACCCTGCTGCGTGAGGCGATGGAACAACGGGCGGCGGCAGATGAAGCGTATGAAAAGGCTGCTCCGCGTTTCCGGGTTCAGGAGGAGTGGGAGCAGGCACAGAGCATCCGTGAATCTTATGTGCAGGAGCAACGTTGCCGGGAACTGGCCGTGCAGCTTGCCGGTCAGCTGGAGTCGCTCCGTCGGGAGAAAACCACTTTGTCCCGTCAGTTGACGGAACTGCAGGCTGCCAAAGAAAAGGCGGATGCAGAGCTGGCTGCTTATAAAGAGGAGTTGCAGGCACTGCGTCCCCGCTTTGATGAAGCACACCGGCTGGATGCCCGACTGGAGGAAATCAGGAAGCAGGTACTGGATGCCGCAAGCCAGAGGCAACAGGCATCTGTCGAAGTGGAAAAACGTGAAAAGGAGCTGGCTGACCTTGCCCGACAGCAGGCGGAAGCCGAACAGCAGGACAAGCTGGCTGCCGAGTGGCTGGATAAATATAAATCGTATGAGACCCTGATACCGAAGGTAGACCTGATCGGCGATTTGATTCGAAACATTCGTGCCGCCCGTGAGATGAGGGCTTCCAACGAACGGTTGCTGACGGAGAACCGCCAGCTGTTGGCGGAAGAGCAGGAACGGCTGACTGTCCTGCAACAGGAGGCACAACGGCTCGATGCGCTTCTTCCGGCAGAAATAGCAACCCTGCGTGCCCGGTTGGTGGAAGGTGAGCCGTGCCCGGTGTGTGGTAGTCTGCATCATCCGCTGACGGGGACAGGAGAGGCCCCTTCGTTGCAAGAGGAAGAACTGAACCGGGCGAAAGAACAGAACAACCGTTCGCTGACCTTGTTGCAGGAAGCCATTGCCAGGCATACGAACGAGCTGTCCAGGTTGACCGCCCTGATAGAGACGTATACCCGGCAAGCTGAAGAGGGAGCGACACACCTGGCATCACAGGTCGCTTTGCTGCCCGACTGGAAACAATGGCTGGAAGAAGGGAAGCTGGAGCACTACATCCGGAAGTTTGTCAGCCAGTGGAATGAACGGACACAACGCAGACATGTCATACAGGAAGGGTTGGCGAAGGTGAAAAGCCGCCTGGAGGCACTGTCGTCCGAGAGGGGTGCCCGACGTGAGGAACTGAACCGGAAAGTGGCGGCACATGCTCAGCTGGAGCAGACTTACGCCCAAGTGAAGGCGGATAGGGCGGCCTTGTTCGGCGGACAATCCGTCAAGCAGCTTCAGCAGAAGCAGGAACAGCATCTGAAGGACCTGGAGGCTGCCGCCCAAAAGATGGCTGCCGAAGTGCAACAGTGTCTCTCCCGGTTGCAGCATTGCAAGGGAAATCACGAACAGTTGGTGAAAGAGCAGGCACGGACCGCGGAACTTCAGGCAGGTGCCGTGAAGCAAATCGAGGAGTGGTTGCATCTTCATCCCGCATTGGACGGGCGGAATGCCCTGGACCGTTTGTTTGCCAGGGATGCAGACTGGTACCGGCAAGAAAAGGAAGCCCTGGAGAAACTCAAAGAGCTGCGTACATCCCGCATGGCTGTCTGTGAAGAACGGCGGCAGAGTGTGGACAAGCACCTGTCAGACAAGAACAGACCGGAAGATGGAGTCACCGCAGAGCAGCAGACGGAGCTGATCAGAGAGTTGGAGAGTCAGTTGGAAGTTCGCAACAAGCGGAAGCTGGAGTTGCACTTGACACTGGAGACTCACAAGAAAAACGAAAAGCAGCTGGCGCACTATCGGAAGGAACTGGAACAACAGGAAGAGGTGTACATCAATTGGGCGAAGCTCAACGACCTCTTCGGTTCACAGACCGGAAGCAAGTTCAAGGAGATAGCGCAAGGCTATACGCTGGACATCCTGGTCGCATACGCCAACAAGCACCTGGAGGAACTGTCCAAACGCTATCTGCTGCAACGTATTCCTGACACCCTGGCACTTCAGGTCATTGACCAGGACATGCTGGGAGAGGTCCGGACGGTGCATTCACTTTCCGGGGGCGAATCCTTCCTGGTTTCATTGGCGCTGGCATTGGGGCTGGCGTCCCTCTCATCAAACCGGATGAACGTAGAGTCGCTGTTCATTGACGAAGGATTCGGCTCGCTGGACCTCGATACCCTGCGCGTAGCGATGGAGGCACTGGAAAGTCTGCAGACCCAAGGACGGAAAATTGGTGTCATATCACATGTCCCTGAAATGACGGAACGCATTACAACCCAAATCCGTGTGGTCAAGGAAGACAATGGAAAAAGTCGGATTGAAGTCGTCGTCCGCTGAATCCGCCTTCCTTGCCGGTCATGGAAAAAAGGGTGTGAATAAAGGAGGCAATAAATATTTCTTGTATTTTTGCACATCTTTTACGATTACATTTCGCATCCGGTGATTAGGGGAAGGAGCGAAGGTTCTCTCCCCTGGAGCCTGCGGAATCTGAATTGACTTATTAGAAAACTGTTCAAATAAAAAGTATTATGAAAGCCCTGAAGGAGCGGATTCTCCGCGATGGAAAATGTTTGGAAGGCGGCATCTTGAAGGTCGATAACTTTATCAACCATCAGATGGACCCCATCCTGATGAAGTCAATTGGTGTGGAATTTGTACGTCGCTTTGCCAGCGACCGCATTGACAAGGTGATTACCGTCGAAGCCAGCGGCATTGCCCCTGCCATCATGGTCGGGTACCTGCTGGAGCTGCCGGTGGTGTTTGCCAAGAAGAAGAAACCTAGCACCATGGACAACATGCTGGTCACTTCCGTCTACTCATTCACGAAAAACCGTTCCTATGACGTCTGTGTCAGCAAGGACTTCCTCTGCAAGGGAGACCGCGTGCTCTTCATTGACGATTTTCTGGCAAACGGCAATGCTGCCAAAGGCATCCTGGACCTGGTGCAGCAGGCAGGAGCCGAAGTGGTAGGCATGGGCTTCATCATTGAGAAATCCTTCCAGCACGGCGGTGACATGTTGAGGGAGATGGGCATCAAAGTCGAATCGTTGGCCATCATTGACAGTCTGGACAATTGTCAAATCAAAATACGTGATTAATGAAAGAACAAACAAGTGAACAAGTAAGTCCGTCGGGACTTATTTACGGGCTGGAAGACCGTCCCCCGTTCAAGGATGCCTTCTTTGCGGCTATTCAACACCTGCTGGCAATCTTTGTGGCAATCATCACGCCGCCGCTGATTATTGCCGGTGCGTTGAAGCTGGACTTGGAAACGACCGGTTTCCTGGTGTCTATGGCACTTTTCGCCTCCGGTATCTCCACGTTCATCCAGTGTCGCCGTGTCGGTCCCATCGGAACCGGACTGCTGTGCATCCAGGGGACTAGCTTCTCATTCATCGGCCCCATCATTTCTGCAGGTACTTTAGGAGGATTGCCCTTGATCTTTGGAACGTGTATGTCGGCATCTGTTGTGGAAATGTTGATTAGCCGGGTACTGAAGTACACACGCCGCATCATCACTCCGCTGGTGTCCGGCATCGTGGTGACCCTTATCGGTATGAGCCTCATCAAGGTCGGCATCACGGCTTGCGGAGGAGGAGAGGCTGCGAAAGCCGACGGCACATTCGGTGCGTTCCGCTACGTCGGACTGGCTGTGATGGTGCTGGTGCTTATCATCTTCTTCAACCGCAGCAACAACCGTTATCTGCGCATGAGTTCCATCGTTATCGGACTGGTGATTGGCTATGTTGTCGCCTGGTTCATGGGGATGGTCGATTTCAGCTCCATCCAGAGCTATGGCGGGTTCAACGTCCCCGTGCCCTTCCGTTACGGTCTGGCATTCGACTGGTCCAGCTTCATCGCGTTGGGACTGATTTACATGATTACTGCCATTGAGGCTTACGGCGACATCACGGCAAACTCCATGATATCCGGTCAGCCTGTGGAGGGAGAGACCTTTGTCAAGCGTGCTTCCGGAGGTATCCTTGCCGACGGATTCAACTCCATGCTGGCAGGAGTGTTCAATTCGTTCCCCAATTCCATCTTCGCACAGAACAACGGTATGATTCAGCTGACGGGCGTAGCAAGCCGTTACGTCGGTTATTACATTGCCGGTTTCCTGATAGTATTGGGCTTGTTCCCGGCTGTCGGTCTGGTGTTCTCGCTGATGCCTGACCCCGTCCTGGGTGGAGCCACCCTGCTGATGTTTGGCACCGTAGCCGCTGCCGGTATACGCATCATCGCCTCTCAGGAGATTAACCGCAAAGCGACGCTGGTGATGGCATTAAGTTTCTCCCTGGGACTGAGTGTCGAGCTGGTTCCTGAAATCCTGAACCAGTTGCCCGATGCCTTGCGGAACATCTTTTCGTCCGGCATTACGACCGGCGGTCTGACAGCCATCCTTGCCAATGCGCTGATTCGTATCAAAGAATAAATATTAGAGGACAGACAGTCGTCCGTCCGGAGGTCCGGAGATGCTCATCCGGATTCCGGAGCAGGAAGGCGCGAAACCACAGAGATTGCCATCGTCTGAGGAAGACGATGAAATCCGGTGGTTTCGCGCCTTTCTTTTGTTCCTTTCCCGGGATAACGGACGCCCCGTTGTCCGTGCTCCCCGGACCCGAGACGAGGGAAGCCGGGGATAGTTCCGGTACATGCCTGGGAGAAGCGACGTAAAAGTACGGCTTAGACAGACCTAAGTATAATACTTTGGCAGCCTAAGTATAATACTTAGGGGGTCTAAGTATAATACTTTGGTCTGTCTAAGCCGTACTTTTACCGGACTTATCGCGGACTTGCAGGTCATCTCATTTTTTTATCCTACCTTTGTACGGCTATTTCACGAAGAGTAGCCTTCTAAACCTCAAAGAAAGCAGAACTACATGTTGATTTATAACACTACCTATCACACCTCGATGGATGAAGCCCGCAATTTTGTCATCTGGCTTCACGAGGCCTACATACCCCAGGTGGTCGAGGAGGGCAGCCTGCGCAATCCGCGGCTGGTGCGTGTCCTCAGCCACAAGGACCCCAATTCTGAATGTTTCTCCCTGCAATGGGAGGTCGACGACAGCACGGCGCTGCACCGGTGGTATGTGAAGCAGGGCGAGAAGCTGGACGGAGAGATTACCAGGATATTCAAGGACAACGTACTGGGCTTTACGACCCTGATGGAGGTCATCGAATGATACAACCGGTCAAGGAGAAGGTCATCCTGGGCATCGACCCCGGAACGACCATCATGGGATACGGAGTACTGCGTGTAGTGGGAGTGAAGCCGGAGCTGGTGACCCTTGGTGTCATTGACTTGCGGAAGTACGGAAACCACTACCTGAAGTTGCACCGCATCTTCGAGCGCGTCACGGGCATCATCGAAGCTTATATGCCCGACGAGCTCGCCATCGAGGCCCCTTTCTTTGGCAAGAACGTACAGTCCATGCTGAAGCTGGGACGTGCACAGGGAGTTGCCATGGCTGCGGCACTCCATCATGACATCCCTATCACCGAATATGCCCCGTTGAAAATCAAGATGGCGCTGACCGGCAACGGACAGGCGAGCAAGGAACAGGTCGCCGACATGCTCAAACGCATCCTGCACATTCCCCAGGAGTCGATGTTGCCCTTTATGGATGCCACCGACGGACTGGCGGCAGCCTACTGCCACTATCTGCAGATGGGACGTCCCGACACGACAAAGCCCTATCACGGTTGGAAAGATTTTATAGCGAAGAACCCCGACAAGGTCGTGCGTTGACACGGACGACAGAAAGAGGGATTCCGGTCACAACATTTACACTTGACGAGATATGAGAAAAGTTATTGAAATCGTGAACGGAGTGGCACGTAATCCTGCCTACCGGCTTGCTGCTCCGATAAATCTGTGCATGGAAGCCGGTGAACAGTTAGCCATTGTCGGTCCCAACGGCGGCGGAAAGAGTCTGTTGGTCGACACGCTGACGGGGAAATACCCGCTGCTCATGAACGAACCGGCTTATGACTTCGGAGAGGGAGCTTCGCGGCTGGCTTCCGAGAATATCCGCTCCATCACTTTCCGCGATTCTTACGGTGAGGCGGACGGCACCTATTATTACCAGCAGCGTTGGCATTCACGGGATACGGAAGATTCCCCGCTTGTGCGTGACAGCCTTCCGGAAGGCGACCCTGCCGGGATGCGTGAGAGGCTGTTTGAGGTCCTGGAGCTGCATACGTTGCTGGACAAGCCGATGGTGCTCCTTTCCAGTGGTGAGCTGCGGAAGTTCCAACTGGCAAAGGCCCTCCTGTCCGGACCACGTCTGCTGATTCTGGATAACCCCTTTATCGGGCTGGATGCCGCTGCACGCGAGTTTGTCAGTTCGTTGCTGGAGCTTGTGAGCGGACGCCTGGGCATGCAGCTCATTCTGGTATTGTCGCGTCCCGATGAGATTCCGGCATTCATCACTCATGTCGTGGAGGTGAATGACCGTATCTGTGGTCCGAAGCTCACCCGTGCGGACTATCTGCATACCCCGTTACACATACGACCCCACGTTTTGCCGGAGGAGAAGGTGCAGAGCATCCTCACCCTTCCGGCTAGTGACAGGCAGTTTGCAGCCGACTGTGTGATTGACCTGCACCACGTGAGCATCCGTTATGGAGAACGCACCATCCTCCGTGAACTGGACTGGCAGGTGATGAATGGCGAACGCTGGGCGCTGTCGGGAAGAAATGGTTCCGGCAAGTCTACGTTGCTCAGCTTGGTCTGTGCCGATAATCCCCAGTCCTATGCTTGCGACATTTCCCTGTTCGGACGCCGTCGTGGTTCGGGAGAGAGCATTTGGGAAATCAAGCGCCACATCGGCTATGTCTCCCCGGAGATGCACCGTGCTTATCTGAAGAATCTTCCGGCTGTCTCCATCGTTGCATCCGGGTTGCACGACTCTATCGGGTTGTACCGCCAGATGCATGCGGAAGATGTGGAACAGTGTGTCCGCTGGATGGATATTTTCGGTATTGCCGCATTGAAGGACCGCAACTTCCTCCAGCTTTCCAGCGGCGAGCAGCGGTTGGTGCTTCTGGCCCGTGCCTTTGTCAAGGACCCTGAACTGCTCATTCTCGACGAGCCCATGCACGGTCTGGACCTGTCCAACCGACGGCTGGTGAAAGACGTCATCGAGACCTTCTGCCGGCGGCCCAACAAGACCCTGGTCATGGTGACACATTATGAAGAGGAATTGCCCGCCGTGATTGACCATCGGCTGGAGCTGAAACGGAACTGACGAAAAGCATCCCGGTTGATTGTCGTGTGATGCCGGGACACGAGGGCGGAAGGAGAGCTGTCAGACCTCAATCTCAATCATTCCTCCATAAGGTGTCAGCGAATGGAAGGCTTCTTCCTCCCGGACCAATCCCGCATACAGACCGGCGCATAGCAGTACGCCTCCATGCGCAAAGACAGCCACCTGATTGTAAGGGAGGATACGCACTTCATCCAGAAAGGCAAAGACGCGGGTACGCTGGTCCTCGAATGACTCGCCTCCGGTGGCACGGACATGGAGGAAATCGTCATACCACAATTGCAGGCGTGGGTCGGAGATGTCATCGAAACGTTTCATTTCCCATTCACCGAAGTTCAGTTCCAGCAAGCGCACATCGCGCTCCGCGTCGAGGAAACCACACCATTCCGCCAACCGTACGCAACGGCTCAACGGACTGGTGTACACCTTGTCAAAGGAGCGTCCGTCCAGACCTGCCGACACGGCTGCTGCCTCTTCCGGGAATGAAGCGTTCAAAGGAACGTCCGTCTGGCCGTAACACGTGCCTCGCGGGACATTGACCGAAGTGTGACGAATAAAAGTGATGTTCATAGTATCAATGCCAGAAATAATTGGTTAGATACAGCCCTGCGTAGGACGTCAGTTCACACAGCAGGAAGGTGGCTCCGCAACAGTCGCCGGTGTATCCCTGCAGGCGACGCTTCATCAGAAGGACCAGCCCGATGAATGTGACCAGGGAGAGGAACGCACCTCCCCATAGCACAGCGATGCTGTCCGGGAAAAGGAGCCAGCACACCCCTCCGGCAAATGCCAGCAGGAACATGGGCAGGTTCATGCGTTCGTAAATGACGCGAGCCTTGCTCTCCGTTTCCTTCCGTGCATAACTCAGGAGATTGATCAGATTGGATGCTACAAACTTGTTCCACACGTCAAAGCCCAGCAGTGCCCGCCATGCAAGGTCGGCAGGCAAGGATGAGACGAGCGATGTCAGCAGCAGGAAATAGACAATCAGCGCAATGACTCCATAACTTCCGATATGGGAATCTTTCATGATGGAAAGGATACGCTGCCGGTCGCTACCGCCGCCTCCAAACCCGTCGAAGAAGTCCGCAAGCCCGTCTTCATGGAGGGCACCTGTCAGCAACAGACGTGCGGCCAATGCTAAAAGGACAGCCGCGAGAGGGGGAAACACCTCGGACATCAGCAGGTAAGTACCTGCCATGACACCACCGGTCAGCCAGCCGGCGAACGGCCAGTACTCCACCAGGTGTTTGAAGCTGTCGACAGGAACCCGGCAGATGCGCCACAACGGCAGACGCGTGAAAAACATCAGAGCAGCAAGCAATCGGTTCATCTCAGAAATATTTGGTGATGGATGCACGTCCAAACGTATCCATCTCATTCAGCATACGTACCGCAGAATCTATCAGGGGGTAGGCGCATACGGCACCGGTCCCTTCCCCTAAGCGCATGCCCAGGTCCAGCAAGGGGCGTGCCTGCAAGTATTCAAGAACCAGTGCATGCCCGTTCTCATCCCCCCGATGTCCGAAAATGGCATAGTCCGTCACTTCCGGATAGAGCCGTGACGCTGCCAGCAGGCAGTTGGTCATGATGAAGCCGTCAACCAGTATGATCATATGCAGTTCGGCAGCCCGGAGCATTCCTCCGACAGCCATTGCCATTTCGTAACCGCCGAAGTAACGGATGATGTCGAGGGGCGAGCCATCGCCGTCATAATTTCCCCAAGCCGCTTTCAAGATGTGGTACTTGCGTCGAACCCCTTTATCGTCCAGCCCGCTCCCGGCGCCGATACAACGGTCAAGCGGGATGTGCGTGAAGGCATGCATCCAGAGTGAGGATGCTGACGTATTGCCAATGCCCATCTCACCGAAACTGACGATGTTGCAGCCTTCCTTGTAACAGCGGGTAACGATTTCAGCTCCCCGTTCGAAACAGAGATTCAACTCATTGGAGGTCATGGCAGCTTCATGAAGGAAGTTGCGTGTACCTTTTCTGACTTTCTTGTCAATGATGCCCGAATGGGGTTCAAAGTCATAATCCACTCCGGCATCCACAACCTTCAATGTAAAACCATGCTGACGGCAAAAGAAGTTGATTCCTGCCCGTCTTCTTCCGACGAAATGAATCATCTGTTGCCAGGTAACTTCCTTGGGCGACACGCTGACGCCCTCATCGGCAATGCCGTGGTCCCCTCCGAAAAGGATATTGCACGGATGGTGAAGAGTCGGGCGGAGGGTTTGTTGGATCAATCCGACTTGCAATGCCAGTTCTTCCAGTCTGCCCAAAGCCCCTTTCGGTTTGGTCAGGTCATTGATTTTTGCCTCCAGCAGAGGACGCATTTGTTGGTCGGGTTGTTCTATATGAAATGTTTTCATGTATATTGATGTTCAGTTTGGCTTCTAGCATGTATGGTTACAGTTATTTAATCCTCACGGGTATCCCGCTCACCATGAGATATACCTCATCTGCGCTTCGGGCAACATACTGATTCATCCACCCCAGTAAATCCGTGAAACGGCGTTGGAGCTGATTCTCAGATACCCCGCCTAATCCTATCTCATTGGATACAAAAAGGAATGTGGCATCCTGTGCGATCAATCGGTCGAATTCCGTTTTCAGGGCTTGGAGCGCAGGTTCAACTTCCGAGTTTGAATCGAAGAAGAAATTTGTGCACCAGAGTGTCAGGCAGTCCACAACCACCACACGACCGTTGAAGTCATGCCGGCTCAGGACTCTTTCCTCTTCCACATTGACCCAGCGTGGTCCGCGGTTTTGCTGGTGCCGTACGATCCGTTGACGGAACTCTTCGTCCCAGACATGCGCAGTAGCCAGATAGACGGGATGTTCTGCCAATGAGAGAGCCAACTGTTCGGCATAAGAGGTTTTACCGGACCGTTGTCCACCGGTGATGAATATGATACGTTTCATAGCAGGGGGGGATAAAATGAAGGCGAGTGAACAAGTCCGGGCTAAATCATAATGAATGTCCCATTATGCAGGCTCCCGACTTGTTGACTCGCCTGTGCTTATATAGACAACGGTTAGAAGTTAAAGAACTTCTTTGCGTTGTTGTAGCAGATGTCTTCTACCATCTGGTTGACACGCTCCATTTCTTCAACGGGGATTTCTCCGTTTTCAACATCGTTGCCCAGGAGGTTACACAATGTACGACGGAAGTATTCATGACGCGGATAGGAGAGGAAGGAACGTGAGTCTGTCAACATACCCACGAAACGGCTCAGCAATCCAAGCAGTGAGAGTGCATTCATCTGCTTTTCCATGCCATCCTTCTGATCAAGGAACCACCAGCCTGAACCAAACTGGATCTTGCCCGGAACCGAACCATCCTGGAAGTTACCCAACATGGTTGCGATGACTTCATTGGCACAAGGATTGAGGTTATACAGGATGGTCTTGGTGAGCTTGCCTTGTGTATTCAGCTTGTCGAGGAACTTGGCCATAGACTTGGCTGTAGTAAATTCACCGATAGAGTCAAAGCCAGTATCAGGACCAAGAAGTTTGAACATCTTCGTATTGTTGTTGCGGATAGCTCCGTAGTGGAACTGTTGCGCCCATCCCTTCTCATAATCCATGATGGCAAATTCAATCAGCATAGCAGACTTGTACTTGAGGATTTCCTCGTGTGTCAGTTCTGCGCCACCATATACCTTATTAAATATAGCATCAATTTCAGCTTGCGTATAGTCCTCTGCATAGAACTCTTCGATACCATGGTCAGAAAGACGGCATCCCTGCTCTGCAAAGAAGTCATGACGTTTACGAAGAGCCTCGATTACATCTGCAAACTTGGAAATCTTTACGCCGCTGACCTCTGACAATTTCTCCATGTATGCACGGAACTCCGCCGGAACCTCGACTGCCATAGCCTTGTCCGGACGCCATGTCGGAAGCATCTTGATTTCAAAACCGCTTTCACGGGTCTGAATGTGATATTCCAAAGAATCTACAGGATCATCCGTTGTACATACGGTCTCCACATGGTAGCGACGCATCAAGTTGCGTGCTGACATCTCAGGCTTTTGAAGTTTCTCGTTACATTCATCGAAGATTTCACGGGCAGTCTTCGGATTCAGAATCTTGTCGATGCCGAAAGCCGTCTTCAACTCCAGATGAGTCCAGTGATAAAGCGGGTTGCGGAGGGTATAAGGAACTGTTTCTGCCCACTTCTCAAACTTTTCCCAGTCGGTGGTGTCCTTACCGGTGCAGTAGCGTTCATCGACACCATTCGAACGCATTGCACGCCATTTGTAGTGGTCACCGCCCAACCAGATTTCAGTGATTGACTTAAACTGATAATCGTCGGCAACCATTTTCGGAATCAAGTGACAGTGATAGTCAATGATAGGCATTTTGGCTGCATGCTCGTGGTACAACTTCTGTGCTGTTTCAGTCTGCAACAAGAAGTTCTCATCCATAAATTTTTTCATAATACTTAGAATTAATCGTTGTATATATTAGAGTCTCTTGCTATGTTTCATCATCAGCCGGCAGAGTGGGAGAGGAGAGAGGATATCCTCCGGTTCCTTTCGTTCGTTTTCCCTAACAATCACTTGCATTTATTTAAACAAACACAATGAGGAAACGTCCAGCTTATGCTTTAAAACATGTATTTAACTTTATTAACCGTTATCGAACACGAAAATAGATATTTTATTTGTGATAGCAAAATAAGTTCGTATATTTGTAGCAAAATTTAATGATTTTATTGCCTTCGGGAAAGACATAAACCTTTGAATGAAGAAGTTACTATGGATGAAAAACAATATACGATTAAGGATATTGCGCAGATGGCAGGCGTTTCGGCAGGAACTGTCGATCGGGTGCTCCATCAGCGGGGCGAGGTTTCCGAAAGTAGTAAAAGAAAGGTCGAGGCCATTTTGAAAGAAATTGACTACCAACCGAACATGTATGCCATCGGGCTTGCCCGCAAAAAGAAATATCATTTCGGTTGTTTCATTCCTAAATATGAGCCCAACGACTATTGGTATACAGTGGCATGTGGCGTAAGGAAGGCACTTGACGAGGTTGCTCCCTTCAATATCAGTGTTGATTTCATCTATTACGACCATTCTGACAAGGCATCTTATGTGGCAGAGAGCAGGAAACTGCTCAGTCGCAAATTCGATGCGGTGCTCATTGCTCCCAATTACAATCTGGAGACGTTGGATTTTACACGCCAGCTCAGTGAACAAGGCACTGTCTTTGCTTTTATCGATGTCAATGTCGAAGGCGCCGGTGCATTGACCTATATCGGACAGGATTCTTTCCGAAGTGGGTATATTGCCGCCCGTATATTCTGTGATACCGGGTTTGACGGTCAGGAAGTCGTCCTTCTGCGTACCGAAAAGGACCCGGACGCACAGGAAATACAGATGCAGCGTCGTTTGGAAGGATTCAATGCCTATATGAACGAGCGTCATCTGAATATCTGCTTGCATGATATCACCTTGAAAAGGGATGGTTTGGAAAATTACCGGACATTGGATGCCTTTTTCGAACATCACCCCGGTGTCAGTGGGGGAGTTGTATTTAACTCACGGGTCTATCGGGTCGGCGAATATCTGAAAAGCAGAGGGCGTTCCTTGAATCTCATAGGCTATGACCTTTTGCCGCAGAATATCGCATTACTCAAGGATGGGGTGATTGATTATCTGATCGGACAACGACCGGCCATGCAAGGATACAGCTGTATCAAAATGCTGACTGACAAAGTGGTATTCAAACGTGAAGTCGAACCTCTCCGGTACATGCCTGTCGATATTCTCATGAAGGAGAACATTGACTATTATGTTGAATCCTATAATTTGTAAATCACATTTATTTAATATAAATCACATATTATGAAACCGTTAAACAAAGAAACAGCCGTTAAGGTACAACGCCCCGAACGGATCATTCAGTTTGGTGAAGGAAACTTCCTTCGTGCATTTGTCGATTGGATCATTTACAACATGGACCAGAAGACCGACTTCAACAGCAGTGTTGTTGTTGTTCAACCGATTGAAAAAGGTATGGTTGATATGCTGAATAAGCAGGACTGCCTCTACCATGTCAACTTGCAAGGTCTTGACAAGGGTGAAACTGTAAACAGCCTGACGATGATTGATGTCATCAGCCGTGCGCTCAATCCTTATACTCAGAACGATGAGTTCATGAAATTGGCTGAGCAACCGGAAATGCGCTTTGTGATTTCCAATACGACGGAGGCAGGTATTGCTTTTGATCCGGCTTGCAAGCTGGATGATGCTCCCGCTTCTTCCTATCCGGGCAAATTGACCCAGTTGCTCTATCACCGTTTCAAGACTTTCAACGGCGACAAGAGCAAAGGTTTGATTATCTTCCCCTGCGAGCTGATTTTCTTGAACGGACACAAACTAAAAGAGTGCATCTATCAGTACATTGATTTGTGGAACCTGGGTGAAGAGTTCAAGACTTGGTTTGAAGAGGCTTGCGGTGTATATGCTACTCTCGTTGACCGTATTGTTCCGGGATTCCCGCGTAAAGACATTGATGCCATCAAAGAAAAGTTGCAATATGATGACAATATGGTGGTTCAAGCTGAAATCTTCCACTTGTGGGTGATTGAGGCTCCTCAGGAGATTGCTAAAGAATTCCCCGCCGACAAGGCTGGCTTGAACGTACTCTTCGTTCCGTCTGAAGCTCCGTATCATGAAAGAAAGGTTTGCTTGCTCAATGGCCCGCACACTGTTCTTTCTCCGGTAGCTTATCTCTCTGGCATCAATATTGTACGTGATGCTTGTCAGCATGAGGTGGTAGGCAAGTACATTGATAAGGTTATGTTCCATGAATTGATGGAGACTTTGAACCTTCCGAAAGAGGAACTTCAGAAGTTTGCTAAAGACGTATTGGAGCGCTTCAACAACCCGTTTGTTGATCACCAGGTGACTTCCATCATGCTGAACTCATTCCCGAAATTTGAAACTCGTGACCTCCCCGGTCTGAAGACTTATCTGCAACGTAAGGGCGAGTTGCCTAAGGGACTGGTATTGGGCTTGGCTGCTATCATTACCTATTATAAAGGTGGCAAACGTGCTGATGGTGCTGAAATTGTTCCGAATGACGCACCGGAAATTATGCAATTGTTGAAAGACCTGTGGGCAACCGGTGATACTCGTAAGGTAGCCGAAGGTGTACTTGGCGCAACTTCTATCTGGAATGAAGACTTGAATCAAATTCCCGGCTTGACCGATATGGTGGTTGCTTTCTTGAATTCTATCCAGGAAAAGGGTATGCTGGAGACTGTAAAGTCTATCCTCTAATAGATTAGGATTAGAAATTAACGGATAAGCTCCTGTTGCAAATGTGTCGTTTGGCGCATGCGTACAGGAGCTTTTTCTTTATACTTTCTGATAAAAGGGAGAACAGGTATACGAACATGGGGTAACTCTCATTATTTTGAAGATGCCAATATGGAATACATCAGACCTATCTACACCCCCGAAAGAATCACAAGCCTTCAACCAGGCGAAATATTCGTGTTTGGCAGCAACCTGCAGGGAATGCACGGCGGAGGAGCGGCCCGCATGGCATACGAAAAGTTCGGTGCCATCTGGGGCAAGGGCGTTGGGCTACAAGGGCAATCTTACGCCATACCGACCATGCAAGGTGGCGTGGAAACCATCCGTCCCTATGTGGAGGAGTTCATTGCTTTTGCCAAGGAACATAAGGAGCTGACCTTTCTGGTGACTCCCATCGGTTGTGGAATTGCCGGATTCAAGACAGAGGACATCGCTCCCTTATTCAAAGAAGCGATAGTGGAAGAGAACATTGTGTTGCCGGAATCGTTTGAGGAGGTCATCATGCAAATCCGTCCGCTAAGCAAGGCGGCCATAGATGTGTTGGCAAAACGGATGCAAGCAAGGAATCCCTATTCCGCAGGTACGCTTTCTCACGGTATTTGGGAACATCAGCACTATTTTGAACTTTTGTGGGATAGTTATGACCATTATGACTGGCACGAGCATTTTGAAAAGTACGGCCTGCACAAAGACTTTGAAAGAGGAGTGGTGCTGACTGATGATCTCATGCACCAACCGGTCAATAAAGAATGGGGTGTTCAGTATGTATATGTCGGCAGAGTTCCCATCGCAGAAGCTGATGCTGCTGGAACAGTGCCATTATTATAAAGGAGAAAGGTTGTGTCCTTTTCATCCACATAGGAAGGCCATGTTATTTGCGTATGAACGATGTTGGGTGAAGTTCAATCTATTTCCGCAAGAGCATCCCCATATAGAAGAGGATTTGGATTATTACAAACAATGCGGACTTGTCGATTTATGTCCTGATGATGGTGTGCCTATGTCCATGAAAGCCTTGTTGCTTAACCGCTGGCTTTATTGGGGAGGTGATTTCGCGAATTCGGATATTTTCAGGGAATGGTACCGCGCTTTGGACTATACGAATGTGAATGGAGGATTAAGGAAAGAAGGTCTCTATGAGATTTCCAATCCGGATTTCCTGTTCTTTTGGGGACATCACGGCAAGCCGGGTGAAACGACCAAAGCCTGTCTCAGCCAATGGTTTCCTTGTAAGTTTACCGTAAATGGCATCCATTACAACTGTGCGGAACAGTTCATGATGGCAGAGAAGGCGCGAATCATGGGTGATGAAGATACTAGAAATAGAATTTTGGCTTCTACTGACCCTAAAGAAATAAAAGCATTAGGTAGAGAAGTGCGGAATTTTGACGAATTCAAATGGCAAAAGTACCGTATGGAGGTTGTCATTACCGGCAATCTGCATAAATTCATGGACAATGAAGAGCTGAAAGTATTTCTGCTCGACACAAGAGACAAGATATTGGTGGAGGCCAGTCCCTACGATACAGTCTGGGGAATTGGCATGAAAGAAGATGACCCGGACTGCCGGAATCCCCGTCTATGGAAAGGAGAAAACCTGCTTGGGTTCGCATTGATGGATGTGAGGGAAAAACTCAGTAAAATAAAATGAAGAAACATCCATATGGAATCATTGAATAAACATCAAACGTATTATATGACTCCCATCTTCACCATAGACCGCTTACGGATGGGAACGGACAGACATGGAATCATCACATTGGGCTGTTTCATGGGCCGTCCGCTTCGGTCTGAACTACCCTCAAACAAAAGGACTGTAACATGAACGGAAAAGATAAATGCAACTTGCTCAGAGAAATCCGCAGGCGGATAACCGAACAGTATGGACTGACATACCAACCTGTAGAGTGTCATCACGAAGGAAATTGTGCAGGCACATGCCCCCAATGTGACGCTGAGCTGCAAAACCTGCAAAAGCAATTAAAGGAGAAAGGCATTGAGAATATTGAACTTGACCGGCAGATGGAGGAAATGGTGAGAAACCTCAATCCAGGCGGTGATACGGACAACAACCTCATTGACCTAGGCGATGTCGCTCCATCCGAATATGATGACAAAATAGAATTTACAGAAGGGATGCCTGTACCGCCTCCTGCAGGAATGTTCAATTTTCCTGAACCCAAAAAGAGAAGGGCATTTTTCAAGGAATGTGCCGTTGCCGGCTGGAGCTTCCACCATCCCGAAGACTTTTTGGACGAGTTGTATGAAGGTGCGAAACTTGTCTTACTCCGCGAACGTGCCAATAAGCACGACTGTAATGCTGTGGCCGTGGCATTGGCTGAGGATATAGGCGATGATGTGGAAGACTTTGATTGCATCATCGGCTATGTACCACGCAAGGAAAACGAAATGATTGCCAACATGATGGATATGGGATGGGGTGATGCTTTCACTGCGGAACTTACCACTGTCAAGAATAGTGGTGCATACGATGAACGCTTGCGCATGACCATCTATATTAAGAGTAAGGAGGACAGTATGGAAAGCTGGTTTATACAAAAGGTGAACAGCAATTTCTCCAAAGACCTTATGCAATTTCTTTATCAAGATGGTGTCATACGTTTCCGCTGGGGTGGATTTCCTCCTTGGAAAAGAGATTTGCCCCGAAAAGGTGACAAAGTCGTATTCATCCACAAACGCGAGGCGGATGCTGAACTCTATCTGATGCACACGATTGCCATAGGCGAGGATGCCATACCTTTTTTGGAGGACCCGGAAGAGGAAATGGACATGGTAGATAACTGCGCACCGTATGTATTGACGTTGGTAAAAGGCCCGGTTATAGTTAATCTGCAGGAGTTGGACTTTTTGAACAGTTGTGAAATCGATTCTTACCAACCAGAAGGAAAACTGCCTGGAAATTGTATTGACAAATTGAAAGAGTTGTTTTTTACACACATGATTATTATGTAGAATGTACAGCCGCCTAAAAACGACTTAGGCTGTAAGCCTCTTTATAATGAGAGACTTACAGCCTAAGCTAATGTCTAATAGACTCTTATAGCGTATCTTCAACCGCTGCCGAAATGATAGCAATATATATTTGAAAACCAGATAACTACCGATATTGGTGTAAACATTCTGCGCTACTATGTGCCAATCATCATATTGACCACAGTATTCAATGTTACATATTTTGCCTCCTTTCTTTTAGTAATTCTATAATTGCGTCTTTGTCCTTCAGATTGGAGTCCAGACGGATAATTTGTGCGTTCAGGCTATCTATCTGCTCCTTCAGTAGCTTGATAGTGCCGTTCAAGTTTTCCACCTTGGTCTGTTCGGCGGTAAGCTGGGCTGCAAGTCCGCTATCGCCAATGTTGTTATTGGCATCTCCCCCGTCCAATGCTACTGCCGCGAGGTATGCGGATATCTGGGGGTTGACCGGGCAGAACAAGGCGAAAAAATTAAAGTCCAACGCCTTGCAAGCCTTGACAAGCCGCTTGGTCTCCATCGTCTCCCTTTCCAGAAGGCGGTTGATATGCTGTTGGGGGATGCCAAGTCTGCGCCCAAGCTCGGACTTAGAAAGACCGAGTTCGTTGCGGCGTTGGTCAATAGCCTGCCCCACATGTACGTCTTTTATGTCTATATTCATGGGTCAAACCTTAAATTGCAATATTAAATCAACAATTATCAAACAAATATTTGGCTATATAAACCTTTTTATGTTATTTTGCCGATGATATAAATTGAATTAGCGACTACAAAGTTAAACATTAATCGTTAAACAAACAAATATTATGGCAGAAAACATGGAAAAAATCCGTCCTGCGCTTGTCGCACTCGAAGTTGGCGATGAAATCACCTTCCACATCTCCAGGCTGAAAAGCGTCCGAACCCAAGCCTCAGAACTTGGTGCCATCTACAACCGTCAGTTTAAGACACGGACGGACAGGGAGAAACAGACCATTACCGTAATGCGTAACTTGTAAATCCTGGATCTATGCAGTTCCTCCAGTTTTTAGACCGTCTAATCCCTTATGACACATTTCTGAATGACCTTGCGGCAAGGATTGTCAAGTACCTGAAATCCGACAATGCCGATCCGGAATTTATCAGCCAGAGAAAGGCTTATGAGATGTTCGGCCGCCGGAATGTCGAAAGATGGAGACGGCAAGGGAAAGTGGTGTGCTACAAGAGACCCGGCAAAGTGGAATACAGGACGGCTGACCTCCGCCTCCTGCAACGCACGGTACAGGACTATTTCGACAACACTTCTTCTGGTATAAACAGAAATAGTTTAGATGCAAAGAAATAAGAAAACAATATCAGGATATGCCTGTGCTGTAACTTATGAGACCTACGGAACTGGCATACGAAAAAAATATAGCGGATGAGAGAATTAGTGCCAACATGTGACCCGGAAGGGGTTTATTCGGTCAAGCGTACTTGCGCAGAACTGGGTGTCAGTTACAAGACGCTTAGAAAATATAAGGCCAGCGGCTTGATAAAGCCGCTTAATCCCGATAATGCCAGCCGGCCAAAATATTCCGGCCAGTCCATAATTGATTGTTGGAAACTCCTGACAACCCTATGATAAGCGAGTCAACAATCAACAAGGTCAGGGAGCTTTCTATCGAGGGTGTATTGGAGCCGTATGTCAGACTGTCAAGGAAAGGCTCGACCCTGATGGGCATTTGTCCGTTCCATGAGGAGCGGACCGGCTCTTTTTCTGTCAGTCCTGGAAAGAACCTGTTCCACTGTTTCAGCTGCAACCGTGGCGGCGATGCCATCACATTTATCATGGAGAAAGAGAACCTTTCCTTCATGGAAGCCATCGAGTTCTTGGCCAGACGGCACAATATTACTATTGAGTATGTGGAAGAGCAGGACAAGGAGATAGTTACAAAAAATCGGCACAAAGAAATGCTGCTTGCTACGCTCGGCTATGTACAAGACTTCTTTATAAGTAGTCTGCTGGCACCAGACAATGATGAAAGCCGCCTTGCCCGTGAATATGCTTACGGAAGATGGCCGGAAGAGTTCTGTTCGGTCGCAGGCATCGGGTACGCGCCGCGTGACGGAGGTGCGTTCATGGAGTTCTGCCGGACAAAAGGACTGGACGAGGATGTACTTTTCGAGCTGGGGCTGCTCCGGCGCGGAGATGACGGTCGTATGTATACCATGTTCAGACACAGGATAATGATTCCCATACGCAACAGATGGGGGCGCATCATCGCTTATACCGCCCGTTACATCGGGAACAATCCGAAAGCACCGAAATACATCAATTCGCCAAACAGTGCGATCTATGCCAAGGGAGAATGTCTGTTCGGCATAGACCGGGCGAGTCGGGAACGCAATGCGGAATACTTCATCATCGTGGAGGGTGCACCTGACGTGTTGCGTATGCAGTCAATCGGCTACGACAATACCGTGGCCGCATTGGGAACGGCATGGACGGACAGCCAGCTTGAGCGGCTGAAAAAGTACATCACTTCATTATGCTTCATCCCTGATTCCGATGTCAGTGAAGGAAAGCCCTTCGGGCCGGGATTTGAGGCGGTCATGGCAAACGGGATGGCCGCTGTCAGGAAAGGCTTCCATGTAACCGTCAGGGAACTGCCGTTTGCCGAAATCCCCGACGGTGAAAACGGCTGGAATGTGAAACCCGGAAAGAATGATGCCGACAGTTTCATTCATAGTCGGGAGGATTACACCTCATTGAAAGAAAGGCTGTTTATTGTCTGGCTGGCACAGAAAAGCTTTCTTGTTGCGGACTCTTTGATGGAAGAACGGAAATGCGTGTCAGAGATAGCCGACCTGATGCGCTATGTGAAAGACCAGCTGGTGTTTAACCAGTGTATTGACGAACTGGCCAAAATCTACGGAAAAGCCAAATTGTGGCGTGATGCCGTAACGCAAGCCCGTGGAGAGGCGCGGAAAAGGCAGGACAAACTTACGCCAATGGACGAGAGACAGCGTGAAGCGGAACTGCTTCGCCAGCATGGGCTGTTCATCAGGGAGAACTGTTATTACGCCACCGGAGATGACGATGAGGAGCCGTCAAGGATTTCCAACTTCATCATGGAACCGCTGTTTCACATCGAGGACGAGAACAACGGCACACGCATCTTCCGTATGCGCAACACCTATAATATATGCCGTGTCATTGAGCTGAGGGAGTCCGAATTGTGTTCGTTGAACAGCTTCCAACAGAAGGTCGGCTCCGTGGGCAACTATGTGTGGCTGGCCAAGATAGACAAGCTCAACCGTGTCAAGGAGTACCTGTATTCTAAGACAGACACGGCGGAACGTGTGCGCAAATTAGGATGGAACGCTACAGAGGGCTTCTTCGCCTTTGGGAACGGACTTCTTGCTGATGGAAAATTTCAAGCTGTGGATGACCTTGGCATTGTCCGTGGTGTCAGCGGAAAGGCGTACTACATTCCTGCCATGTCCAAAATCTACATTCATAACCCGGAGATTTTCCAGTTTGAGCGTCTGATGGTACACGAGAACCGCAACGGCATAAAGCTATACGATTATGTGAAACAACTGATGGAGGTATTCGGCGAGAACGCTACCGTTGCTTTCTGCTACCTGCTTTCCACTTTGTTCCGTGACATCGTTTTCAAACGGACACGCCATTTCCCCATTCTCAACCTATTCGGCGAGAAGGGAACAGGAAAGACAACGCTTGCCACTTCATTGCAGGCGTTTTTCCTGCACGGCGTTGACCCTCCTAACCTCGGTGTCACTTCCGTACCGGCCATGAACGACCGGGTTTCACAGGCGGTCAATACGCTCGTGGTACTTGACGAGTACAAGAACGATCTCGACATCCGTAAGATTGCTTATTTGAAAGGTCTTTGGGGAGGCGGTGGCCAGACAAAGAAAAACACGGGTGCGGACGGTATGGCGGCACAGACTATAGTCAGTACGGGCGTGGTGCTTTGCGGACAGGACAAGCCCACGCAGGATATGGCACTCTACACCCGTGTCCTGTTTCTCGCTTTTTCCAAGACCTCGTTCAGCCAAAAGGAGAAAAGCCGCTATGAAGATTTGGTAGCCTTGTGCAACTTGGGACTGACACACATGACCATAGAGATACTGAATCACCGGGAGTTGTTCGAGAAGAACTTTTCGGACACCTATTCCATCGTAAAACGGGAACTGGCCACCAAGATGGAAGAGGAGACGATACATGACCGAATTTTCGGCAACTGGGTAATTCCTTTGGCCACGTTCCGCACGTTGGAAACCGTGCTGGATGTGCCTTTCAGCTATACCGACCTGTTCGATACCGCAGTCAAAGGAATGTACGTCCAGAACGAGCTTGCCCAAGAAAGTTCCGAAGTTGCCGATTTCTGGAACATGCTGCAAGGCTTCCAGACGATGGGTAAGTGCGTAGAGAAAGCGCATTACCGCATCCGTTACCTGAAGAGCTTCCGTCCGTTGGCTGCCAAGGAAGAAATCGAGTTCATGGAAGCACGTCCCATTCTTTACCTGAATATGGCAGCCGTG
>UMFP01041526.1_pt1 | contig 56359 bp, 90 predicted proteins | sample 1965031 | NCBI WGS metagenome assembly UMFP01 (sample SAMEA4836048, study PRJEB28245) | human gut metagenome | biome: gut microbiome; material: fecal sample | place: Denmark | collected 2008
AGTATACGGAGAACCGAGAAGCGTTGCCGCCTTTGCGATCACCGTATCTGCCGATGGAAACGCAGAGTTTTCGGTCGAAGTACTTGCGGCATTTGCAGTAATTACTCCGCTCATTGTAGAGCCGAGCATTGAAAAAGCGCAGAGTCCTGCCATGAACCCTGCGCTAAGTTTCTTTAAAATCTTTGATTTAATTTTAAACATAAAGTACATTTCTCCTTTGATTTTAAATTACAACACTTTACTTTTTATTACATCGTTATTTCCGGCTCAGGTTCATCCGCCATTTCCTCATCGGGAGTATTTTCTACCTCAATTTCCGTAGCCTGCATTTGCTCCAATACGATAATGGGAGTTTCAAACATTTCGGAATATTTCTTGATCTGATCATCGGTAAGTGAACAGCTGTCCCATTCGCCGTATTCGTTCATATAATTTCCTGAAACAAAGAAAGTTCCATGTACAAGAACATTTCCCACAATACGATTAGGCTGTGAACCATTAAGCAGGAATTCATCGTTGCACCAAGCAATCGCAGTTTCTTTCGGCTCAAAATATATAGGTTCGATACACCCTCCGACTATTGCCTGCATATCGTGAATATCATCGCCGATTTCCTTTTCATACGGCGCTTTTTCAGGCTCAATAACAAGTATTTTCATTTACAAAACCTCCTCATCTTCATTGCAATAATCCCACAGCGGACAATCACTGCAGTCATCATGCATAGCGCAAGTCCTCTCAATCTCTTCCTCTGAGATACCGCAGTCACGGCGTTCTCTTTCGGGAGCATTTCGCCATATCGTAAGCGTCACTCCGCTATCATCGCACTCCGTTTCTACGCTTACGGGATCGCCGTTTTCATCAAAAAGCCCCGAAAATACGCTTTTTCCGTTGTCTGCCATTACTTGTGCAAAAATTATTTTTTTCATAAAATTATACCTCCAAATTGTCTGTTTCATCGTCAAACAGCGAAAGCTGGCGAACCGCCTGTAATCTCTCGCTTGTATCGTAATTGGATATGAGCAGCTCCGCATACTGACAGCCGCCGTCGTATCTCTGCGCCAGATTATTCAGTCTGCTGATCTCCTCAATGTGAATATTAGGCTTATCCCATATCTCACGGATTTCTGGACAGTCATTGTAGGAAACAAGAAACTTGCCCTTGATATCCATTAGCGAATCCCTGAGCCTAATATGATCCTTGGTTTTAAAACCAACGTCTTTGTAGTAGTTTTCGGTTGCAAAGTACGGTGGATCGCAATAAAAAAAGCTGACAGGGCGGTCGTACTGCCGTATCAGTTTTTCAAAGTCTTTATTCTCAACTGCTACCTTCTGCAATCTCCTTGCTGCCAAGTCTATCATCGGGAAATCCGACCATATTGAATGCGGCTGACTTGCAAAGCTGTCAAGTCCGCTTGCGTAGCTGTATCTAATAAGCTGATAAAACTTCGCCGCCCTGTCAACATCACGAAATCTGCTGAACAGACCTCGCTTGTGAAGACTAGCAATCCAGTCGAAATCTTCACGAGAATCGAGGACATAACGAAGCTTGTATTTCAGCTTATTCGGTTTATCTCTTACACAGCGGTACAGGTTTGCAAGGTTTCCGTTAAAATCGTTGTACACCTCAAAATCCATACCGGGCGGTTTGCGAAAAAGCACCCAGCCTGCGCCCCCGAAAACCTCGATATACCGTTCATAATATGGAGGAAAGCGAGCAAGCACGGCGTCACGCAACGCTTTCTTTCCGCCTACCCATGACATAAAACTGTTCATTTTTTTCCTTTCTGCTGTTTATACCAACAGCAGAAAAGTCGCTTTGCAAGCACCAGATTTTTATCTGCTGTTGGCAAAACAACCTTGTCCTAGCGCGGACGGCGCAATTTACGTTCAAATTTGATATGAACTATACTGCCTGCCCGCTGATTTTCATTTGTTGTATTTTCAACCCTTGATTATCGGGTCAACATAGCTGAATATGATGCGTTTCTGTTCAAGGTAGCCGTTGGCTTTATTGACCTCGTTACACAGCTCCTTGTACTGCCTTTCCGAAAGTACGGGCTTTGTGGCTCTCAGCATTGCTGGAATACTGCCGAGGCAGAACTTGAAGTCAACTTTAGCTTTAATTCTGTTTGTGTGCATTATCCCATCTCCTTGCCATAATATTTTCTCAGCAGAGTGATCACAAATCTTTGCCCTTTTCCTGTCACAAACGTCTGCTGATAGGTCTTTGTCATGGTCGGAGTTTCAAAAACCGACTCCTTTACGGAAAAATATCCTCGGTCGATAAACGCCTGATAGGGGAGATTATTCGCCATAAGAACGCCTTTTCCTTTGAGCCAGCCGTAAAGCTTGTTTCTGCCGACGGGGATATTTTCTGCTCTCGCAAGCTTTGCCATTGCGTTCATGTCGATAAGATTATCGGTATTTGACACCTGATTTGCAAACTCCACCAGTGGCTGATCGTGACGGATACGCTCGTTCAGCTTTCCTATGATCGTCATTTGAATTCGGAACAGGTCACGGTACGGCTCGTCGAGAAACGGGAGGTAGTTTTCTATAAACATTTCTTCGTTGCTGACGTAGCCGCCTGTTCTCCTCAAAGTTGGTAAAATCGTGGCTGTGACCCAACGCCTGAATTCTTTGGCTCTCGGAAGCTTGCTTGAAAGTACCAGACTGTAAAGTCCGCTTTCGTTAATTATCATCGTATTCTGAGTACCCGTAGAACACCCGCCCTGAATCGGGGCGAGTGCCTTATCTTCGTTGTCAACATGAGCGTTAATCGCATTTCTTGGCTTAGAATATCCAAGGCATTCCGCAACATCTTTGCCTACAAACCACGGTTCACCGTCTTTTACGACCGTTCTCACTTTGCCGAATTCCTCGTTTTCAAAGATTTTAATTACCTGTTCCATTTGCGTTTTCCTCCTCGTCAAATTTCAGTAAATTTCTTGCAATAGCTTCAACCACATTTACCGTAATTGAATTTCCTGCCTGCTTGTAGATCTGTGCGTCGGACATTCCTGCAGTTGCGACTTTTTCAAACTGTTCGGTTGTAAAACCTTGAAGCCGCCAGCACTCAACAGGCATCAGACGGCGGATTCTGCCTTTGCGTATCATTCAGAGCCTGTTCCTGAGCGATTTTATGGAACTTATCCACATCGGGGATAACCCCAAGCGTTCTTCCGTTGTCAAATTTACAATGCAGAGTTACTGCATCGTCCACAAATTGAACTATGCCTTTAGTACCTGGTGGAATCGGACGGGGATCGTTATCCATACTGTCAAGGCATATCCGAGTTCCTTCGGGATATCTCTGCCTGAGCATTTCTACCTTCTTTTCGTTGTAAATCATATTCTGCCTCACATCGTCATTCCCATATCGGGTCTTTGGTCATATCATCGGTCTGACTGCTGTTTATTTTTTACTTGATCACCTCCAGTCGTTTTAGATTCCCTTTTTATAGTATATTTGTTATCAAGCCTCCTTTGAAATAAAAAAAGACCGCTTTGTCGTTTATCACATTTCGTGATATTTGACAAAACAGCCTTCTAAACTTTGTGAATGTTTTTTCATAAAAAATCGGCAGGCTTAGAGCAAAATATACTCAAAGTCTGCCGTTATGTTCGATATTTTTTGTTGTGTAGGGTTCGACTCCCTTTTTTTCGTGAAAACTGGTGAAAAGCATCCACGGTTTTACATTAAAATTTTTTGTTTTCTAAATATCAAAAAAGCCCGTAAACACGGGCTTTTTAAGGTGAGTATCCATTTGGTATCACCAATATGGTTGCGGGAGACCGCAACATATTTTTCCCACGATACTTTTCAAATTTTTATACTTTTTTCAACGATAGAAAAAAAATCAGACGTCTCAGATCACTCCGAGACGTCTGAAATACTATCTGATATACTTTCTCCGACCGCAACGTATCTTCTGTACGATACGTTGTGCGTGTCTCCAATCTTTTTCCGATATCAACGGCTCATAGTCGCCCTGATATAAATGCCCCTTAAAGCTATAATAGCCGATGTAAACAGGGCGTGTTACTATTTTCTTTATCGACTCAGCGTTAAATGAACTTCCTCGTCGCCCATGATGCCCCATTGCGTTGACTATCTCAGCTACAGGTAGATAGGACTGATACTCAATGAATTTTTTGAAAATTAACCGAACAACTTCTGCCTCTGTTTCATTGATAGTAAGACTATCCTTTCCGTCTAGGTTATAGCCTAAAACGTCAGAGCAAGTCCGCTTCCCCTGTGAAGCTCTTTCAGCTAAAGCAAACGAAACTCTTTCAGCCGTCAATTCTCTCTCCATTTGGGCGAAAACACCAAGTACGCCCATCATAGCACGCCCTGTCGGTGTAGATGTGTCGAAACCCTCTGTGCAACTTACAACGCCGACGTTATGTTTTTGTAGTTTATCCCATGTATCGTAAAGATCTGCAACGGACCTTGTGAAACGGCTTAACGCCCATATCAGTATGATATCAAATTCACTGTTATACGCCGCTTCAAGCATGGCTTGACACGCTGGGCGGTGTGTAATATCTTTTGCACTTATACCCTCGTCGGCATATACATTGTATACCTCATAACCTCTTGTGGCGCACCATTCTGTTAGTGTCTTTCGCTGGGCAGAGAGGGAGTACCCCTCTCGTGCTTGGTCCAGCGTTGACACCCTTATATAGACCGCCGCTTTCATAGCGCAAGCAAGCCGTCTATTTCGGCAATTCTTTTGAGAAGCTTTTCACGCTCTGTTTTTAAGCTTTCCACGTCTATATCAGATACAAGCTTAACGCCCTTATGGTCCTTTATCTTGCTGTAAATTGTTTCAGGCACACCCTTAACACGAACGATTGTACCCTCGTCAGCTGATATTCTGGGATTTTTGGCAGAGCCGCCCGAAGTGGCAAAGCCACCGCTTATAAGCATTGCATTGTCGGAGAAAATAACCTCTCTATCACGATAGAGTCTTTTCAAAACAACGATTGAGCCAACTCTGATTTCTCCGTCCTCGTAACCCTCTGTATAAGTGTCGAGGTCAAGATCTACTGTGACAGTGCTGACCGCACCAAGCTCTCCACACTCTCCGTAGCATTCAATAAGCAACGCCTTGACGGCTTCCTTGTTCTCCTCTGGGAAGACCCAGCAAGGGGCGTTCCACTTACCCTGTATCTGCTTTGCCCCTGCGACAAAGCTCTTGTTGTACGGACTGTTGACCTTGATTTTCTCGTTTTCAACTGTAACTATCATGTTATTTACCTCCTTGAATTATCTTAACACCAGGTACGCTACTGCAAGTATCAATCCGCCAAGCTTGAGCAGCTCTTTACAAAGTTTGAAAATATCATTTTTCATATTGACACCCTTTCGTTTTTGTGGTATAATTCAAGCAGTTAGGAGAGCGGTCAACTCTCCTTTCTGCCGAATTTACTTATTTAAGTAAATCTTTTATGATCAAGATGTAGCCAATCAAGCCGATTATCTCGATCATTAGCTTGTTAAGTTGTTGGACCAGCTTAACAAGCTTTTTTATTTTCTTGTCCAATTTAACCGCCCCCTTTCGTTCTTTTCTGATATTATTATAGCATATAGCCGTGTATATGTCAATGACTTTTATATTAAAATATCAACAAATATATAGCCGTGTATTTGTTCATTTTGCATATAGCCGTGTAATTGAATATGTGCTATAATGACAATGAGGGGGTGACATTTGTGTATAATGAAAAATCAAAAGAACGCACAATGCGCTATATGAAAGAAAAACGTGATAAACTTACGCTTAACTTGCCGCTTGGCGACAAAGAGCGATATAAGGCTTACGCTGAGAGCAAAGGGAAAAGTTTAACCGGTTTGATTGTAGAACTCGTTGAGAATGATATGGCAAAAGATAAAAAAATCGAATAATAAAGTAAAACAGCCGACAAGGAATAATCCCTGTCGGCTGTCTTACTGTCTACTTTATCTTCTTTGTAATCTCATCGCCAAGCCGTTTGATGAAGTTCACGCCTGCAATGCCGTTTTCGTAATATCCCCACTTTTTCAGCAGAGTATTAACTGCCTTTGCAGTACCTTTTCCGTATGTACCGTTCTTATCCATACCTACGCTGTGAAGCTTGACCGCCTTTGCAAGAAGCAACAGCTCCTTGAGGGCAAGCACACCGCTTGTTTTGTTGCCCTGCTTGTAGCCTGTCTTGTCAAGCACTTTCGCACTTATCTTGCTCTGTTTCTTTGGTCTCAGGAAGCCTGCAATGTGGTCATAAGTATGCTTGACCTTAGTGCAGGCTTTTCCGCTCCAGTTCTGGTCATACGAATAAAAATAACTCGTGTTGCCCTCACCCGTGCAGATTGCTATGTGACCCCAGCCGCCATTCAACGTGCCTGACCATATCGCTACATCACCCTTTTTCGGCACGAAACTTGGCGTGTTCTTTACCTTTGTGAAATTTGCTTTCAGCCAAGTGTTCTTATCGAATAAATCCCAAAAATGGTGTGCGTCATACCAGAAATTCTTGATACCTGATCCGAAGACCTCGTTGAAATATGCCGTTGCAAGGTCTACACACTGTTTGCCTGCTGCGCCGTCATAGTTAATCGCTACACCATTGTGCTTCTTGATAAATTCATCATATGTCATTTTCTATTCCTCGCTTTCGTTTGTTTTGTTTTCAACTGTGATTTTAAGCTTGTGTACTATCTTCACCAAGAATGACGGCAGTGGTATACCTATCACCGCAAGATTTTCCAAAATAGAAATACATTCATTGATGATAAACCATATCGTTACGATAAGACCGAAGTAAAAGCTGACGTTTACCTCAATGCCTATCTGTGAAAGTCCTGAGATAAAGAGCCAATCAAGCACGCCTGACACCGCCACCACAAATATGTAGCCGACCTTTTTGAAAAGCCCTTTAAGACCGACACGGCTTGAAAGTTCGCCCCTATTCCATGCTTTCCACATTCCTGTAATGTAGTCAATGATCATCACAAGTACCAGAATGACTATAGGTATCGCCATAACACGGAAATACGCTGACAGCCCTGCGGCTATCGCTGATATGATGATTTTTGCTGTGTTTTCTTTCATTACTGCTTCTCCTTTTCATATGTTTGTCCTGTGATTGTTGTATATTCCTCAGCTGTGATTTTCCCCCTGTCGGCAAAATCCTTGACCTGCTCGGCTGTGTACAACCCTAAATCGTACAAACGTTTGACTTTCCTATACATTGTCGTCACCCTCCTCAATCAAAGTGTCGGTCATTAGCGCGGTATATAGCACCTGTGCTTCTAGCTCGTCCACCTTTGTGGCTTTCTTCGGCTGAAAGTCTTCTGTGGATAGACCAAGCTTGTCAGCCATTTTTCTCTGTAAATCCGTCATACGCTACCTCCTACTTCTGATAGTTTCACGATGTATTCTTCTTCGCTTGGCACAGGTATGCGATAACTGTCGCCATTGCTGTTTTTGAACGTGATTGAACCGCCTGCTTCAACCTCGATATTTCGCAGAAACTCATCATCAGTCAGGTTTGAAATATCGGTTACGATAGGGTTCGCTAGTTCGTAATACATATCTTGTCCATTTATCTTGCTGACACGATTGTTATAATCATCTGCACTGATATATGCGTAGGAAACGTTGTTCAGAAAATTAATGCCTAAACCTGTTTTTGTACCGCCATATACACTATTTACAGTTTCTGTCGGTATAGTAGCCATTAGACAATTCGATTTAGTGTTCATGTCGAAAACCTTAGTGGCTGGCGTTTTCAGCACTGCATAATACTGATTATCTCCGCTTGCAACCCAATCCTCATTGCCTGTAAACGTGTATTTACCAACGCACTGAACATATCGTTTATTCTCATAATCAATATAGTTTCGCGCCGTTCCTGCCGACCAGCCGTAGCCAGGCAGTGCCTTGATAGCGTCGGGGATTGGGTACTCGTTGCGGTGGAAGGGGGCATAGGCTGGCATGGTATCTGGTTTGTATATACCGTCCACAAGCATTATATCAAATGCGTCAGCTATTGATTGCATGGTTTCTTTGTTGCCTGGATAACAAACCACCATAATTTGTGTTGAATCGGTCATTTTACTAGAATCTGTTTTAGTCTCTACTAAACCCTGCGATGTTATCAGCCAGTTTGCCATCGTGTTGCCACGAATATACGCAATTCCAAACGACACATTTGTCGGACACGTTTTTCCGTCTTTCAGGGCTATTTGTAGTGTTTTATTTGTGTCAATTTCAAAACCGTAATACAGACCTAATGCTGCACATTTTTCAACATCAAACAAATTTCGTCCCTGCTCAACAACCTCTGTCACCCCAGCACTAACAATTTCCCCGTCAATGACCTCAGAATGACCGCCTATTGACTTCACGCTCATCAGTTTTGCCCCTGTCGGCACAACCTTCTGATATGCCGTTTCGCTGTCGGTTTCAAACCTATGCGTGATACCCTGACCTATGGAATACAGTGCGTCCACACGCCTTTGCAGTTCCTTGTCGGTTAGCTTCACGTTAGCTATTTCAGCCGTATTTTCAGCGATTTTTCCGACAGCCGTTACATAATCATCAGGCAGACTGTCAGCCACCGCCTGCGCCGTCTGTGCAGCAGTTTCAGCGGCTGTTCTGTCCTCTGCGACCTTAGCGGCATGGTCTGCCACTGTGGTCTTGTCCGCCGTCACCTGTGTTGCCATATCCTGCACCGCCTGTCTGTCTGCCGCAGTGTTGTCAGCGCAGGTCTTTGCGGTCTTTGCATAGCCTGATGTTATGGTCTTGTCGGCTTCGGTTTGCTGTGCTGCCGTTGATGCCTGCGCTGCGGATATCTTGGCGGCGTTCTGCGCTGTGACCGCCTGCTGACGTGCGGTTTCTGCACCCTGCCTTGCAGTTTCTGCCTGTGTAGCGGACGTTTCAGCAGATGCCTGTGCGGTTTCAGCACGTTTCGCCGCCTGCGTTGCCGTGTCGGCTGATTTCTCTGTGGCGGTGGCAGATTTAGCGGCGTTATTTGCCATTGTTGTCGCTGTTTCTGCGGCGGTGACGGCTGTCTGCATATCTGCGTGCGCCTGTCTGCCTATGGCATCTATGCGGTCCAGTGCGTCCATAGCCACATCAGGTGACGGGATAGCTGTATCACCGATTGCCGCACCTATTCTCAGACGGAAAATGCGTGATTTTTTAACCAGGATATATTCCTGCCCTGACAGTTTTTTAGCACATATCTGACAGCTGACTGTCTGCGCTGACTGCAAGATATCAGCAGTAGGCGTCCATGTGCCGTCTGTGATATCGACCTCGTAGACAGTGCCGTTGCCGTAGTCGATAGTCAGTACATAGCGGTCTGCACCGTCTATCTCCATGCCCTCGACAGACACGGGTCTAGCATTTGTTTCGCCGACGTAGCCCAGCAGGGCTGTGTTCACGACTACATTGTAGTCTTCGTTGATTTTTATGTGCATTGATATTCCTCCTTTCTATGGCTTTGTTACGATCCAGTCAATAATGTATTCACCCTGTGGAACGGTAGCACTTGCACTTTCTGCGTTCGTCAGCGCTACTATCAAATTGTTGCTTGTGAAAAATGTTTCTACACACAGCCTTCTCGCTTTTGGTGCCGACACCTCCCGCAGACTACAGATGACCTGCGTGTTCTGAGTCGGTGTGAACGGCAGGTTCAAAGTCGTTGTGGCCAGTGCCGTCTCTGACGGTACGATAAGGGTCTGAGATCCTGCTGGCATATTCATTTCATTGATTGCGTTCTGTGCGGCGTTCAATGCGTCGACAATAGCCTGTCGGACGTCTCGACCTGTATATGCTGTTGCCACCTGTGTGACCTCTAAACTTATATCAATTGCTTTTGCCATAATCATTTCTCCTATTTTCTTGCTGACATTCCACTAATTGTGTCGATCTTGTCGCCAAATGTCAGCACATTCTGCGATCTGTCATTGATGTCGATACTGGTGCCGATGCACCTCAATACCTCGTCGATGCCAAGGTAGCTATTGACTATGCGATACTTGCAGCCAACTGCAAATCCGTCCAGCTTCTCATCAATGTCAATAGCCGATACCTCATACTGAACTTTTGCTGCTTTTAGTGCTCCGGCACATACTCTGCCTGCTTGAGACAATACGCCTGGAGTGGTGATATTGTCGAATATCATAGTTCCAGCGTGTACTCCGTACCGCTCTATCAGCTGGTCGTTGTCGATATACTTCGTTACTCCCGAAAGCGTCACACGTTCGCCCGTATCATCGTTGATGACAGCACCTAGCGGATACAGCCTTGTGATGATCTCACTTGGGTCAATCGCCTGCGTGATAGATCGCATATTCCTTCCTAGTTGTATTGTTTTATTGCTGACTTCTGAAAATTCGTTTGCTGTGAAATCGAAAAATCTAATGCCTTTATCGATGCGCACCCTCATTTCACCTCTGATATCTTCGCCGGAAATCAGGTTTTTCGTCAGTTCTGAGAACGTGTCTTCATATCCTGGATTAAAGATGTGCTGTGCTTGCGAACAGTTAATATTGCCAATATGTATCTGCTTGTAGCTTTCAACAGAATTATTGTGTGCTGAAAGTAGTGTGGCTATATACGTTCTTATTGTGCACTTTAGCTGTTTGATAATTGGTACACTATCTTTCAGAAAACACAAACCGCCCTCGCAGACAACTTGTTTGCCAATCTCGCCACTATCAGTCATGTATGGTGATATCGTCAGTACTCTGCCATCGAATATAAGGCTTTCCTTATCGTAAACCTTTATCAACGATGTCAGTTCCTTTAAATCGGAGTAGTAGCTGTTGTCGGGATATATGTTGAACGTAAAAATGTCAATAGCGTTTATTTCTTTGACGATGGTTCCTGTCAGCTTGTTGGTTCTGACAGAACCAGTATCGTGAATCGTCTTTGCATCATCGAGTGTAACTAACATAGTATTTCCTCCGTTAGTTCGATTTCAAGTGAACCAGATCCGTATAGAGCTAAGACATTTGTGCCGGGTTTGACGACGAAATTTTGCATTCTAAACGTTGATTCAGTTTCTTTGTATAGGTTTTCTGTGAGGGTATGACCGTTGAGATCAAGCATTGTCAATCCTCGTTTGTCCTTATCGTTAGCATTTTTGTGATACCTTAAGCTCGGAACTATGTCATCTTTGGCATAAGAATAGAAGTATAGTACCCCCGGTTGGGAATGATAGCCGTCTTTGTGTGCTATGCAGGAGAGAGGCATCTGATTGAGGCAATCATCCTCGAATGAAAAAGTGTCCCACGCTGTGTCTGCAAAGTCGTCAGAGACCTTATATGGTGCTACATCGAAAGTGACCTCGAGAGTAGCTGTTATGTCATCTTCACCAAGGCTGGTCTCAACAGTTCTACACTTGCCGACAAAATGATAGTTCTCGGAATAGTTGTCATAAATATTCTGCTGTGGAGCTTCACATAACCAGCTCTTGATCTTCTCAATCCTGCGGAGCAGTGTGACAGGTTCTGTATCAGATACGAACATCTTGTATGATACTTCGGTGTCGTCAAAATAAAAATTGCCGTCATAGTCAGACAGGTCAATACTGCCGTTGCGATAAGGTACAGTCACTTTGATCTCACGCTTCTTCGGCTCTGCAACTGTTGCACTGATTATTCTGATTTTAAAATCCTCATACGACTTTTTGCCATTAAATCTGATTTGTCGTGTCATACTGCACTACCTCTTTTCTTTCTCGCAGCTCTTTCGCCAAGCATTACATCTATAAATGGAACTGTTTCCTCTGCAATCACTTTCCCATTCGGGAATACTATCACGTTATGAATAGTCTCAGGCATTTGTCTGACTGTTGGGACGACCTGCGTGTTTTCTGTGGCGCTTGTTGATGCTTTCTGCGTGATACTGTGGGCATATGATCCATTATATACCGACCTTGCGACCCTATTCGTATCGCTGTATGTATTTCGCATATTCTCTGACAGTATCTTGTCACCAGTATTGGTATAGGCTTTGATGATATCGTCCTCTGATGACTTCCAGCCTTGGATCTCACCCTGCGCATTCATTTTCGATATATTTTCAAATGCCTTTGAAGGGGAGTGTATATCATATACCCCCTTGACCGCCGCAAGCACTGCGTTCGCTCCACTTGTTGCGGTATCAATGACAGACTGCTGTGCAGACAGTATGCCTTGCTGCATACCTACCATCATTGCCGCACCTGTTTGTTTCCATACGTCTGATATCTGGCTTATTTGGTCACGCTTTAAAAGCGTCTTTATGGTTTTATCATGCTGCTGCCTGAGCTCGTCGAACTCTGATGTTGCTATCTTCTTGCAGTCGCTCATGCACCCTTCCCACATATCACTGTACTTTTTCAACTCAGGCTGCGACATAGACAGTAGCGCCTTTATCTTGCTTGCAGATTGCGGACCTGCTTCCCGCAAGGTCTTAATAAGACCTTTATTCACGCCTCTGTCTGCAAGCGTCTTGATATCATCAGACCAGCTTGCCATGCCGTCAAGATTAGATTCCAAGTTCTGCATAAGCTGTTCTGCGGATATCTCAGCACCGCCGTTGAATTCGTCGAAGAGGTTAAGATTGTTCTGCAATTCTTCCGTTCGTTTCTGGACGGCTTCGTCATAGCTCTTATTCATCTCAACTATTGCGTCAACAGTTTCTTGTGATACCTTGTGTAAGCCGTCTTTATACATGACAGTGCGGTTATAGATCGTATCGACCTTTTTTGCATTGTCCTCTACGGCCTTTGAATTGTCTTCGAGAGCAGAAGAATGCTCAGAAACGTACTTGGAGGCGTCAGCATAGTTAGAGTCCAAGCGTTTCAGTTCGCTATTGATATCATAGTATGAATTCTGAAGCTCATCTCCAGCTTTCTTCAGCTCTTCAAGCTTGGTCTTCCACTGCTTTGTGCTGTCCGTTCTGTCAAATTCTTCAAACTTGTTTTCCCTTTTATCAAGTATTTCTTGAACTTTAGCCTGAGCCTGCTTGTTTTCCGTGATTGCTTTCTCAATGTCATTGCGCTTCTGCTCAGCCTTATAGAGGTCTTCTGATATAGCGACCATATCTTTCTGAGCTGCTTCGACAAGAAGCTGTTCTTTCTTTGCTTCTATGCACTCATAGACAGCGTCCTTATTGTTGAGAAGCTTGCCTGTCTGATTGTCAATCTGAAGATTAAGGTCAGGAATTGCGCTGTTCAGCTGGTCCACAAGAGTTTTCATTTCTGACTTCTCGTCATTAGATAAGCTCTCGGCGTCAGAAAGCTCAAAAATTCTATCTGCAAGACTTTTATAGCTGCTATACTCGGCTTCTATATCTGTCTTGGCTTCTTCTCTCTGATCTGCGGCTTTCTTCATGGAGTCTGTCAGTTCATTCGTGCTGTCGACCAACGCCTGCTCTTCGTCACTGAGGACTTTTGTTGAGTCAGCGGCGTCGTCTGCTGACGTAGCATAAGCGACTATACCACCAACTGCAATGCCTGCTAGGGTTGCAATTGCACCCCATGGCGTAGCCGCATTGACTGCATTGAACATTTCAGTTGCGGTCTTGGCTGACTTCACGGCTGAGGATAATTCTTTGAAACCTGTGACGGCGGCAGATACTGTTGTAACGGCTTTTTGTGTCAGCATAGCTGTTGCAATGCCCGTTAGTCCGCCAATAACAAGGTTAGAATGCTCGCAGAAGAACTTTACACCGTCAATGAGGATAGGCAACGAACCTTTGGCGAACTTGGCGCCTGTTTCGACTAAATCTCCAAGGGCATTGCCCATATCGTCGAATTCGTCACTGAGGTCTCCATCTTTGATATCCTTGGTAAGTTCACTGAAAAGCTCTGAGCCTTTTTCGGCGGCGTCTTCGAGTGGGGCACTGAACTTATCAAAAATAGTTATGCCAAGGGATTCAAGGGAAGAGTCCATTATAGCCAGCTTACCCTTAAGATTGTTATTCATGGTGTCAGCCATTGTCTGACACGCTCCGTCAGCGTTATCTACCTGAGCTTTCAGGTCATCGAAAGACCCGCTCATGCCTTGAAGCATGGCATTAACGGACGATAAGTCTGTCTTATTGAAGATATCGCTAAGCGCCTTGGTCTTCTGGTCATCTGAGAGCTTGGAAAGCTTGGCGTTAAGGTCTCCGAAAATATCGTTGATATCTCTGATATTTCCCTCACTGTCAGCCACGCTCACGCCCAGTTCTTTCAACTTAGCGGAAGCAACGTCTGTCGGTGATGTTAACGACAAAAGCATATTTCTGAGATGTGTGCCGCCCTCTGCACCCTTGATACCGTTGTTCGCCAGTATTCCAAGAGAGGTGCACATTGTATCAACGTCCTGCCCTGTGGATTTGACCGTGCCGGCACACTGGAGAATGCCCTCACCAAGCATAGCAACTGTGGTATTAGATTTTTGGGCTGTCTTGGCCATCATGTCCATATAGCCGTCAAGGTCACTCGTCTGCAACTGTAGTGCTGACATAGTATCCGTTACCATGTCAGTGCAGGACGCAAGGTCCATGCCTGAGGCAGTGGCAAGATTAAGAACTTTCGGCAGTGTTTCAACCGCCTTATTTACGTCATATCCTGCAAGAGCCAAGTAATTAAGAGCGTCAGCGGACTCCGAAGCGGTATACTTTGTTGTTTCGCCACATTCACGGGCGGCGTTCTCTAGCTTCTGATAGTCCTCAGCGCCTGAGCTGACCTGTTCTGCGGTCATGCCCATTGTCGCCGCCACATTGGACATAGAACTTGAAAAGTCTATACCAACTTGTGCACAGCTTTCCGCCGCTTCCTTGGCGGCATTAGCTATAGCTTTCAGCCCCTCAACGGCAAGATTAGCAGAGAAAACGTCCTTGAAGACACTGCCTGTTTTATCGACTTTTTCCCCCAAGTCCTTGGTCTTGTCGCCTAAGTCCTTAGTTTTATCACCAAGATCTTTCGCTTTATCAGATGTCTCCTTAGCCTTGGTACCAAGTTCTTTTACTTTGTCAGAAGTTTCTTTGGCTTCATTGCCCATTTTCTTCGTGCTATCATCTGCAGTCTTGGTCTGATCTCGTAGGGTATTCAGTTTCTTTCTTGTCTTTTCAAGCTCTTCTTGATATTTAAGATACGATTCAACGGGCAATTCGCCTTTCTTATATTGCTCGTTGATATCTTTCTCGTTTCTGATAAGAACATCAAGCTTTGTCTTCGTGGCTTCAATGGCCTCGCTTAATAGTTTCTGCTTCTGTGCGGTGTATTCAACATTCGATGGGTCAAGCTTTAGGAGCTTGTTGACATTGTTCAGATTTCTTGTAGTCGAGTTGATGTCAGCATTAAGGCCTTTCATGGCGGCAGTATACTCAGACGTATCGCCGCCGATTTTGACGTACATACCTTTGATTTTCTCATCTGATGATGACTTAGCCATTACTCACCCTCCCATGCCTTTATTTTCGCAATATACTTTTCATATCGTTCTTTGCTGATTTTTCCCTGCTTATATCGTTCTTCCACAACAGGCAGGTTTGCTTTCAGTTCTTCGTATTTTATTTCGGGGTCAATGACCTTTTTGCCGGCGGCGATTAATCGCTGTCGGTCATAGGCGCAGGCATAGTTCACTACCATACCATACGTCATGCGGTCTAAATCAGCGACAGTAAGACCCCTGTTTATAACAAGAGAGATGACCTCCTCCGATTTGAGAGGCCGATCATCTCCGCTTTTACTGCCGCTTATGGATTTTTTCTGTCAACTTTCATATTTGCCTGCAGTATAGGCATAACCTGATTATAGATATCATCAACAGGAAATGCACCATAGGCGAAGCTGTCAAGCCACGTCTGAATAGGCGGTATACTATCATCATAAGTCTTGGCAAGCACCCATAGGGTGCGGTATTCGACCTGTTGAACAAAGGCACCCTTACCGAACTGATGAACCTTGACAACGTCCTCAAGATACTCCGTGCCGAATGCTTCCTTGTATCGATAGAAAAGGCCTGCTGTAGCCTTGAAGCCTATCTGCCTGCTGTCTATAGTCAGGACTAATGTATTGCTCATTGTCATTCACCCGGGGTGTAGGTGTACTCAGGAAACTTTGTGAGTACTGTGTTACCCTTTATACGGAAACGTGCAATGTGTCCTTTCTTGTTGTTGACAGTAGCCTCAGCCGGTGACGGCTTGCAGGCAATCTTATGCTCTGTATACTCATAGTCCATACCGCTGTCTTCCTCTGTCTTAACTGAGAATTTCGTGCGATCTGTAGTATAGCAGTAAGGGAAAACCTCGGTGTATCCCTCGGCTTCTGATGTTGACTCATACTGTACGATCAAGCCGAACTTTGGCGCTTCTCCTGTTCTTGCTACTTCGACCAGTGTGCCGTTTTTCTCTTCGATGACATTGCCATACCAGTCTTTTTCAAGATCATCACACAGGTCAAGGGTAGTGATAGTTCCCTCGTAGCCCTGATTAGTCTGACCTGCGAATGCTACTACGCCGTCAGCCCATATCTCCTTGCTTGATGACTTCGGGTCAAGGCTTACCTGACGGGTGCCCGAAAGCTTTGTCTTATGATACTTAAGTTCTCCATATGTGATAGTTGTCGCACCACTGACATCTGTAGACTCTGTAATCAGTGCATGGGCAACGGCTTTCACTGTTCCTTTCATTAATATTCCTCCTTGCGATCGAATTCGTATACCCACATATCCATTTGCTGATCCTGCCCCAGATAGCCTGCGGCGACTGAGAAACATATGCCCTTATCCATAAGGGCGTTCTCAAATAGGATATGTGTTTCTTCATCTTCCGGCTCGCAGTATATTTCAACTGCAATCCGTGGGATAACTGCGACAGTTCTTCCGTCTGCAGATATCGTCTGAGGTGTCTTGTTTATCCATGTTGCGAACGGCAATTCCGTTTCCACTGGAAAATCTATCTTAGCAATCCTGTCCGCAGGAATGCCCGAAAGTGATATAAGTTCTGTCAATGTCATTTCGACTTCTCAATCTCCTTTCTGATGTTTTCCGGTAATTTTTCTTCGGCATACTCTTGTCCGTAAATCATGTGCGGATAAGCTTTCGCATTAAACGGAAGCGTTCTGCCACCACGCTTCATAGCATGGCCATACTCCAGCAGGTGTGTGAGAAGATACTGCTTATTCTTCTTGAAATTCACTATCTGCCGAATGTCGAAAGAGTCCTCGTATTCGGTGCTAACTGTAAGCGCCTTGGCATACTTGCCGGAGCGGTTATTGAACGTGAAGTGTTCTTGGACGACCTTGCGGGTTTCCTTTGCGGTCTTCTTAACGGCTCTTTTGGCGGCTTCATTAACACGGTGACTTTCTTGCTGAAATGCGTGCTGTAAAGCCTCAGCCATCTCATCAGGACTCATTGACATGGATTTCTAACCTCTTTTTCCGCTTTTCTATTGATAACTGCCAAGCCTGCGGCTTAGCGTCCTTTATCATCTGAACTTGAATGACGTTATACTGGTCGCCGTTCATTATCACAATGTCAGTCGCCTGCGGCTCGGCGATAAGTGGTATTCTTATCACCTTATCACAGCGGTGCTGATACTCAGCGGCTTTATAGAAACGCTCTGAGCCGACGGTACGATTGTCATATCTTATGCCTGCTTGCTTGATATTCAAGCTATTGGCATTGATGATAGTTGCAATAGTGCATATGCCGTCATTGAACGTCTGCCGCTTACTTATCATACGCTTCCTCCTGACATCTCCTCAATCTGACATCTTGCTCTCAGAGCGAAGAGCTGAGAGTGATAATTTTTTTCAAAGTCCTCGAAGCAATCGTTATATATATATCTGCAGCAGTCGATCAGAAGCTGGGCGTCGCCGTTGATATTTTCGTCAACGTTGATATCCAGCACCTGACCTGCATATCCGTTAAGTACTCCTATAGCACGTGCTATAATGCTGTTTATCTTTCTGTCAGTAGCTTCGTCTGACCAAGTTATGTTCAGCTGATTTTTAACTTCCTCGAATAATGCCTGCTGCATTTATATCAACTCCTTATGTTTCTGACGGTGTGACAGTGTATACTGTCGGGATAAATCTCTTAAGCTTTGAGATATCCAGATACCTGAAAGCATTGCTGTCGAGTGGCTTGCCGTTGCCGTATGTTTTGATCTTATATGTCCTTGCGTCATCAAGGAACTTGAATGAGTCATCAAACTCCAGCTTACCGCCCTTAGCCATACCAAGACCCATGAAGTAACGCTTGCCAAGGCCGAAGATAGCTCTGTCATCAGGAACGGCGCATGACTGGATAATAGTGCATGGAATAGGCATAACATCGTTAACCCATTTTCCCTGAACGAAATTTGTTGTCGCAGGCATTACCTTTGTCAGATATGTCTTTGGATTGACCACAAAGATGAGGTTATCAAGCGGCCTGTTGTTTCCAGCCTCTGTCTTGGTAAGCTGTGCGGCAATAGCACCAATAGCTTCAGGGGAGAGTTCATTGAGTGCAACTGTCTTCTGGTCAGGATACTTGCCACCGACTACTGATGCACTACTAGATACGTCCTTGCACATGCCGATAGGACAGTTAAGACCGTCGCCTGACACGACACCGGTTTCCATGCCGACCCAAAGGGCTTCTGCCAGTATCTCACGGACATATCTATCCAGCCATGAGGCACCAAGGTCAAGCATATCGTTAGACACTGGAATCCATGCTGTGAGCTTCTTCAGCGCAACGTCAAAGGTCTTGAATGCACCTGAGAGTTCCTTGTCGATAGCTGTGTTAAGATCTCCCCACTTAGCTGTCTGAACGCCCTGATCATTGACCAACATCTTTGTAATGCCTGTGGTATCCTGAAAATTGATGAAGTTGAGCAGAGGGTGCTGCTGTGGGATCTCACCAAGAACTGACTCGATTATAGTGATTGGCATTGTCTTATCAACGTTTGCCAATGCCATCTTGGGGTCAGAGGACTTGCCCGCCTCAATTACAGCGTTGTAGTAGTCTCTTTCCTCACTGGTCAGCATTCTCACACCTCTGGTGCTGAGTATCTGATTATCGACAGATTCCGCAGTGCTCTCCACCTGCTCCATGATAACATCTGAAATCAGATTGCCGTACTTATCAAGGGCGGTTTCCATGCCCTTGTCATCACTATCTCTGATAGCGGTTGACAGTGAAGCAAGGATATCTGCTTTCTGCTCTTTGATTGCGTCAAGATTAATCATTCATTTTTACCTCCATTTTCATGAACTTTTCAAAAGCCGACATAGCGGCATTTGTTTTTTCTTCTTCGGTCTTTTTTGCTGGCAAAGCCTGCTGTGCGGTGGACTCCTTATAAAGCTCAATGAGTTTGTCCACATTCTCCCTGTCGAGGGCGCTTGACATAGTGTACTGCTTTGTATCACTAAGCATTGTAGCCATATCAACGGGCTGCTCTGCGGTTGATATGCTATCGCAGAAGCCTTTCTCAAGACATTCTGCCGCTGTCAGCCAAGTACCCACCTTTACCATTTCGCTTATTTCCTCACGGCTACACTTGCCGTTGCAACGCTCTGCATACGTAGTGATAGCGGTATCGGTCATCTTGTCAAGTTCAGCCGCCGCCGTTCTCATATCGTCAGCATTGCCCTCACAGTAGCAGGACGCCTGATGTATCATCATCATACTGTTGCTATACATGATGATCTCGTCTGCTGCCATAGCGATAACGCTTGCGATAGAGCATGCCCAGCCGTCTACATAGCAAGTAACTTTGGCTTTATGGCGCTTAAGGATATTTCCAATAGCAACGCCCTCTTTGATTTGACCTCCAAGAGAATTGATGTACAGGTTGATATGTTCACAATCTTTGTACTCATCAAGCTTGGCGGCGAAATACTTAGCACCTGTCTTGCTCTCCTCAACTTTTCCCTTTTCCCAATCAATGGCAAGCCCTCCACAGACTTGTGAATATAGATATAGGTTAAGCTCTTTGGGCTTATCCGCTTCCATTTTGAATTCAAAATGATTAAAAATGCTATTCATTGCTGTTTCCACCTCCTTCGATTGTCTCGTAGTTCTTAGTTCTTGTGTGCTTATCGGCCCAGACTTCTGGAATTCTTTCCTCACCTGTCTTCTCCCTCAACTCATTCGTTGAGTAGAAGCCACTTGCGATAAGCTTGTCAACTGCATTTGCCATTTCAAGCACGTCAAGGTGCTTAAGGTTATTAGTACAGACTTTGGCGTAGCACCCACGCAGGACTTGCTCTTTTGTATAGCGCTTTGCCGTTATCTCGTCTGATAACATCTTGGCGAATGGATCAACGGCAGATGTCAATGTCATTGATAACGCTTCACTGATGTTCTCGACATTTCCCTTTACGATAGCCGGGGAAATGTTGAAAGCAATCGCCGCTTTTTCCAATGCGTCATTTAGCATAGAAATGTAGTCGGTTGCTTCTGACACTGTTCTCTTGGTCTCACCTGCCGTTTGAGAGGTATATTTCATTCCGCCCCACAGTGGAAGCACTGCATTCTTGGCGTCAAAATATGTTTTGAAATAATTATTCATGAGAACATCGAATTTCTCCTCAAAATCAGGTTGACCTTGCGCCAGTGGCGTTATCTCGAGTATGCCTTTTTGGCCGCCACTCTTGACGTAGGTGCTTGAAGCCGTTTCCAAGAAACGATTATGTTCATCTAGCATTTCCGTTAGTATTTGTCTTACTCCGCCGTTGGAGTACGTGAGATATAGGACATCTCCCATATCGAATGTTTTCTGAAACGTGAATGAACCTCGTGCTACCTGAGAGAAGCGGTTAGGATATAGCGCATACTCCTGCGTACTCCAAGAGTCGGCGCAGATTATCTGCTTTCCAGCGCTGACAACAAGGCTCTCGCCACGCACAAGGGTCTTGCGGACTAGCTCGTTCTTGAATTGCACTGCTGTTTGATTGACGTTCGGCTTAACGTTGAAAAGATACCATTCTTCGCCACGGAATGACTTGCCGTCACGATAGGTTTTTATCTCGCACTTTGAAACCAGTGCCGCAAGGATTTCAACAACGACCTGAATGGCGTATGCCTGCACGGCTATTCTCGCTTCGTCATCATATCCAACTGTTTTAATACTGATCACTTCATTACTTTTGGCATTCATTATGCGTGATAGCAGTGATCTCAGCCCCATTGCGTTACCTCCTCTCTGCTAATATGTGAATACATTCATAACGCTCTTGCCCATAGGCATACTTGATATTTGCTCAGCAATTTTATTCTGTGCCGCTTTGGCGGCGACATATGCCTTGAAAGGGTCTGTCTTTCTGGACTTCGGCTCTATTTTACCATATGTCATATTGCCTGCGGACGAAGTGCATACCTTGGTATTGTTCATAGCCCAGCGGAAAAGGGGATTGTCTCCGACTGCAAGCTTATGATTCACCAGCTGACTTGTGATTACAGGCATTATCATCATTTCATTTGACGGACGGACAAGCATGATATTTCCGTAGCCTTTTTCGTCAGAAGCGTAGAGATTCTCTTTAAGCGCCCTCCTAAGCAGTGTATAGCGGTAGTTATCTATGCCGGTCATTGCGACTTTTGCATTCAATTCCGCCGCTTTCTGCGCCACCCATATAACGGGTATCTCAGGCGGTATCTCTGGACCGTCAACGAATGACAGTAGCCCCGCCGCTTCCCATTCTTGCAGGGGCGCCTTGATTCTTGATAAATCTGCAGAAGCCTTGCACACCCAGGTGTGCGTTATCCATACGTCAGTTCCGTCTACGTCAAAGAGCAAACCAGCTGAAAGGAAGTCATCGGTTTTCATATAGTCAAAGCCTGCTGTGCATTGTCTGCCTTGAAGCTTTGACAAATATGGCGTGATATCCTGATTAGTTGCCAGGATATTATCAAATGCGGTTATACCGCCCTCTGTCTGCTGTGGCAGGCAGTTCATGCGTTTAACTGCAAAGCTGATGTTGCTTATCTTATCGTCCAGATAGTTTTGAAATTCAGTCTTCATTTCCTGAAGAAGATCGGGCAGGTATTGCAACGATGGGTTAGCTTTATACCACATTTCAGGCATTTCAACCTCATCAGGGCTATCTACACGTGCAATAAACGGCAGCATACCATTGTCTTCAATCTCGCCGTTAAGAATTCTTATTCCCTTGGCTTTCTCTTTGTCGAGAGGCCCTTCACGGACGAAGCCGTCAGTACTCATGATAGTACGGCGTGGTCTTGGTACTTTTCCGAGACCACCAACAGCAACGTCAATGAGCTTGCTATTCTCATAGGCGTGTACCTCGTCATGATCTACCTTTCCCGGACGTGCGCCGTCGGCTGACCTCGGGCTTGATGTTCGGAACTTCAATTCAGACTTCGTTTTTAGATTTATTATCACTTCTTTGTTCCAGTAAAAGAACCGCTGCATTTTGTCACGATTGTCTTCCAGAACGTTATATACGTCTTTGAATGTGGTCTCTGCTTGATCTTCTGTTGTTGCAAAAATATCAATGTTGTAATGCTTGATGCCATTGGTAGGTGTGAGCAAGCAAAAGTCTTCAAATCCTAAGTATCCGTTTTTTCCTGTTCCTCGCCCAACATACAAGAATAGCACCGGCCAACGTAAGGAACCGCTTGCGGTATATGTGCAGTTGTGAAGTACAAATACGAATTTTTCCCATGGAAAAAGGCCAAAAGGGAAATATTTTTCATAGCTGAAATACTTATCAGCTTGTTCAGCATCAATGTAGATATCTTCTGACAAGAACATGCGCTTGACGTAGTCAATAAGCTGATACTGCTCAGCACAATACGGATACTTATGCTCCTCGACTAGGCTGATATAGTCTGCAAGATACGAGAGGTCAAGAGCTTCTTGCCCCTTACAGCTCTTCGTCATCGTCAAGGTTCTTGACCTTGTCAGTTGACAGGCCCAAGTCTTTCAGAATTTGAAGTTTCTGCTTGTTGTACATATACGCCTGCTTTACGGACGGATTGTCTTTTTCATACTCTTTTCCTACCGCAGAAACTGCCATATAGGTCAGTCCTCTCTTGCGAATATCAGCCTGCATTTTCCTTTCCTGTTTTTCATAAAACAGATAATCTGAAACCAGCGATTTATAGAAATCGACAGAAGCTCCCATTTGTTCGAGCTGCTCTATCAACGACTGTTCAATCTCTGATAAACTCGGTTTTTTCACTTTTGTCAACTCCTTCATTTGACTTTTCTTGAAAAAAATTCTCTCACGTGCGTGCGAGGGCGGATTTGTCTTCTGTGCCTCCCGTCGTACAAGGCCGAAAAAATTTTTTGACCCTTGACCCCGGGGGGTATCGCCGCAAGGCGCTCACCACCGCTCCTCATTGACGAACTTATCGGCACGTTCTTGCCAGCGCCGTTCTGGGTGCTGTGCTTCGTGGCAGTCATGACACAGTGCTATCAGCTGTCTATGCTTTTCGCCAGTATCGTCATAGTAATACCGACTGTATGCAAACTGTGGAAACTGCTTAAGGTGCTTGACGTGATGAAGAATAGTTGCCCTCGTCACTTTACCCTTGCACTTGCATATCTGGCATTCATTGTGCTGCTCTGCGATAACGCTCTTGCTGAACTTCCGCCAATAGCGATCGTTATAGAACTTGTCAACTCGTCCTTCCTTGATTAGCTCTCTGATCTGACTCGTACTATACACGTTATCACCTCGCATATATAGCACAAGGACCACGTCATACAACGTGGCCCTTGCACCGACATAAACCTATGGAAAAACTATAACAACAACCCCGCATTATCATCATAGCACGCAGAGTGTGTTCGTGCGTGTTACAGCGTGTTTTTCTTACAGAACTTGCAATGCCTGCCCTTGCAGTAATCTTCTGAAGCATTGGCTTGCCTGGCTATCCACGCCCATGACGGCGGCTGCCAAGCTCCGTCCTTGCGTGGGACAAGATAACGCAGGCGAAAAATAATCCTGATGAATGCGTCATCAATGCCTGACACATATGCTTCAATCTCTGCTATCTCTGCTTTCAGGCTGCGATAATCGTCACTATCTTCACTTACCCACTTCAGCTCAGCCTTAAGTTGTCGATATGACAACAATCGCTTCTTAGTCATGATAATTCTCCTTGGACTTCTTAATGCTTTTCTGATCGAACGTCAATGTCAATTCTATCATATCACCCATTGCAATCATTTCATCGGCGTTGTCAATAAATGCTTGTAAAAGCATAGGTAGTTTCTTTGAATTATAAAGCTTGTAGTGCTTCATCACGTGCGAATGGCTATCGACATAGTTCTTCACGTCGATTAATGCTTTGATATATCCCTGTCTGTATGAGTCCATTAATTCTTCTCCTTTCCCTGCCTTGCCGATAATTCTCTCGATATTTTCGTCAGGCTATCGTCGATATATGCAACGTATAACTTACCACAGTGAGGGCAGTTATAGCACCATACGTCCCCTTCTATGCTTTGAAATCTCTCTTTGCGAACGCAGACTATGAATGCCTTATGGCAATCATCACATATCACGCTAAGCTCAGCTCCCTTAAGACTCATCATCTCACCCCCTATATGTTCAGCTTCGCCGTTCTCCGGTACATAAACAGCGATATGTAGAACGTGCCGTTATCCTCGTTCCAGAATGGACGGCAATCAGCATAGTAATAATCTTGATACATATTCTCGAACAGTGCCGAGTTATCACAGTTATATGCCATGCTCTGCACCGCACGTTTCGTCAGACGATAATCGTTATTCTGCGGCTGCGGCTTAATGCAGCTCGTTGACGCAACATAGCGCTTGGCGTGCTTGCCGTTGTTATGATCTGAAATCTTCTGCTTGCAGAAATATTTTGCAATTCCTGCACAGCCTGTCTGGTCAAACATCAATGGCAGGACCTTGTCAACATAGCCCTTGCCCCATATGGATGCTATCTCGTTGATAGTCAGACCACCAGTCATGATAACGTGAAAGTGAATACGTCCAGACTTAGAGCCTTGCTCAATGGAATAAATATATTTCATTCTCGGCAAGCCTCTCTTGACTCTTGCTCTATTCACACGCTTGACAAAATTAGCAAAGTCTTTCTTGGCACGCTCAAGGTCAGCAGGATTATTCTGCGGTGCATAGGTCAGCTCGAACTTATAGTCTTTGTCGGTGAAGTTTGCAGGGATAAGTCTTGCCAGAGCTCTTTCAGCATTGATCTGATTCAATCTCTCCTGCACCTTGCTTGTCGGCTTTCTTTTCTTCTTTCGACTAGAAGAACGTGGGCAGGCATAGACAGGATACATATTCACTTCCATGTAGTTTCCATAAATATACTTTTGCTCTCTGTATCTCATAAGGCTCATTGTCATTTCCTCCCACTGTCCGAGTTATTAAGACCCATTACAAGCCCTCATACCCGTGCTTACACACGGGCTGAACACTTGTTCTATACTATATATAATATATAAGTCTTAGCCATAAGTCTTAGCCGCTTTACTGCATATTTTTTTCAGCTTAGATATTTTCATTTTCTCACTCCTTTATTAAGGTACTTCAAGATTGCTTCCTGCGCCTGCTCAAAGCCTTTGCAAACAACTGCAAGATAGCCGTTGTCATTAAGCGTTTTCAGAAACTTCTGTTGAGATTCCGATACTCGTCCACCTGATGTGCGTTTCATTTCTATAAAAAGACCGTAGTAACCGCCACGTCCCACCGGAAGCATTATGTCAGGCACACCTGACTTTACGCCCTCAGACTTAAGATCTGCGGCAGTTCTATAGTGGCGATAGCCGCCGTTCGGTATAGCGAACATATACTCCAGTTCGGGATACTTGCCTGAGCTGAATGTCGCCCACTTGAAAAGCAATGCCTGCTCTATGTGTTCTGTTGGTGTGTTTGAATTTTTCATTACATAACACCGCCCTTTGGTATGTAGAAAATCAAGCATTTGCTCCGCTGTGATGATGAACACTTAACTTTCAATGTTCTTGGCATTTTAAAAGATTTAGATTCAATTGTTTCTATACCAATAACAGTCCATATTTCTTCGTCTGTTGCAATCTGATCTCCAACTTTGAGTGTTGAAAGAGCTTTTTTCAAGCTCTTTCTATCTTTATTTCTGCCCGTGGTTATTTCAGACAAGATTTTCTGCGCTATAGCTATTGGATTTTCATCTGACATAGTTATTCCTCCTAAACTGTTACTGTCACATTCAGTACGGCCGCCGCTATCCAATAGACGGATTTCTTGTAGTCCTTTTGCAAAGCGTATATGATAGCCGCTCCCACGTCCAGCAAAATCAGCAGAAGTGGAAATATGTATTCTGATCTCATTCTCTTATCACCACATCTCATTGTTCTCACCCTTTGTCACCAATTGACAGTATTATCAACAGCTGTTTTCTGTTGTTCTTCTGACTGACGTAGATATATCTGCGTGATGTTAACGCTTCCGTGTCCTAGTAGGTCAGCAAGCAGCGAAATATTATTGTTTCTTTTAACAAATTCGATAGCAAAGAAATGCCGAAACGAATGTGGGTGCATTACTTCTTTCGGGATGCCGTACTTGTCTGCAAAACGTCTGAGTTCACCAGAGACCCCTCGTGATGTTATAGGCTGACCATTGTGATTCTGCAGAACGAAATCATCATCAGAAACATTGCTAAGATAGGGAAGTATCTCATCTGTTAGCGTTTTTGGAAAAAATATTGTTCTCATATGAGCCTTAGCATTTAAGGTCACTTTCCCATTGATAATATCGCTCTTGCGTATTTTTAAAGCTTCCGATATCCTCATTCCTGTTCTTGCTAAGACAACGATAGTAATATACCACCGCATATTATTGTCTCTTTTAAGTCCATCTATCAGTCGGTTGTATTGGCCAAGTGAAATGACATTGTCAATGCTTGTTTTCTTAGCTAACTTAACCTGTTTCAACTTTATTTCTATTCCTTTATACTTGCAGTAAGTGAGTAGGGCAGTTATTCGGAGATTTACAGTTTGCGGCTTGTAATTCTCGACCAGATAGCGTTTGAATTCGATTAAGTTCGGCTTCGTTATGGTGTCGAACCTTTCAGCATATTTTTCTACGCCTTTGACATATGTTGCTATTGTGTTCGGCGCAAGCTCCTCTTCGTAAAGATATTCCTTGAAGCCGTCAATATCAATCATCTTTTGTCCATTCCTTTCCGTTCCATTTATAGTTCTTACGATATGGATTTCTCTCACAAGATACGCACGGCTCTTTATGCCAGCTCAACAAGCCATTCTTTGAGAGTTGACATTCGCTCATACAGTACTTTGTACAAATCCCGCACGTACAATCCTTCTTGTGGATATAATGTGCGGTTCCTATCTTTCTTCCGCAGAACTTACACTTGTGTTCCATAGTGATTTCTCCTTTCACAATTCTATTGTTGCCTTCCCGCAAAGTATACTTTTTTCAGCCGTTCTCTTGCGATCTTGCTCCTTTCGCTTTCACACATATGCATTGCCATAGCTTTGAGCATTTCATAGTGTTTCGTGCACACCTTCTGGCCTTGCACACATTCTCCTCCGCAGAAATAACATTTTCTTTGTTCACGCCATAAATCCCGCTTGCTGATCTGCTGATTTTCTGCCCTTTTCCTTTTCTCCCTCTTACTTCTCTTGTGTGCGCAACTTTCACAAAGAGTGATTCCTTCTTTTGCTGGCAGCTTTCCGCATTTTACACAAATTCCCCTCTCTTTAAGTTCGTGATATCGGGCTCGATTGCGTTTTCGGATCTTTTCCTTTTCCTCAAAGGGCAAATCAGCATAGCATTCTGGCACATTGTCATTAATGCAGTCATCATATTTGCAATTGAAACAATCCATATCGCATACTCCGCCATATCGCTTTTCTTTGTCTTTCGCTAGCATTTTCGCAAGACATTCTCTGCACATTGTTTGACCCTCAATTGATGGCTTCTTGTAACAACGTGTGCATAGCCCTTTATCTTTCGCTCGTTCATAGCGTTTCTTACATCTTTCCTTGTTCTGTTCTCTACATTTCTCGCACATAATATATCCAGGAACAGCTTTTTCTCGCCCGCAATATGGGCATATTCCATTAGCTTTTCTTTCCTCATAGGTGGTGTTCTTCTTCATTTCAATTCTCTGGTCATTCAGCTCACCCCTCAAGGTCATCAGCCGCCTGTCTGAGCCACTTGCTTGTGACAGTAATGAACTTTTCCTTGGTTTGTGGGTCTTCAATATCATTGATTTTTTCAATGAATTCCGTAAGCCCTTTCTGAACGTTTTCAAAGATGATCTTCAGCGCAACCCTTGCTTCGTCTGCATTGCCTGACTTCAATTTCTTTTCCAACTCTGCCTTGGCATGGTCCGCTTCTTCTGCCTCAGCCTTAGCTTTACTGAGGGCGATTTCATACTTAGCGACGGCTTCCTTAACTGCATCGTCACGCTCTGTCTGTGCTTTCTTAAGGGCATTATTTTTTTCAGCTTCTGCCGCATTCACGGCTTCACGGCTTGACTTCTTCAGCGAATTCAGCTCTTTCATATGTTCGGCATGAAGTTCCTGACGGATAGACAGCCTTATCTTGTCAATCTCTTCTTCGTCGAGGTCTCTCTTAACTACCTCGATAGGCTTGTCCTCGGCCTGCTTAAGCTTTTCTCTCAGTTCTTCAAGCTCAGCTCTGAGAGATTCGGCGCTTTCTGTCTGCTCCTTCTTCTCCTCCTCAAGGAATGTCAGTTGTTCGCCTAATGCCTGCTTTTCTTTGATAAGCTTCTTGACTTCTTCAACTGTCATTCCGCCAAGGTCATGTGTGTCAGCGAATTCTTCACGTTCGTACTCCGGAAGCTTGGAGAGAAGCTCCAGCTTTGTCACGCCTATACTTGCGTGTTCTTCAAGGAACTTGGTGCTATTGTCCTCATAGAGTTTGATATAGGTATACGCCTGACGTTCTTTGAACGTGTAGTCACCATTGCTTTCAAGATAATCCCTAAAAGACTCATACCCCAGTGCTATGTAGAGCTTATAGTCTCTGATATTCTTGAGAGATCTGCCCATGTCAACGATAGCCGTAGCAGCTGTTCGGTAGCACTCGCATATGTGCTGATGTTCTGCCATAGCCGTTTTCATAGATACTGTAATTTCTGTGTTTTCCATTGCGTTTCCTCCTATTTTGGTTAGTTATTCAGCGGGTATAAGCTGCACCTGTCAGTGCAATGTGAGATTATCAGAGTTAAATAAACAAACCGGGGCAAGCCCGAAACTGCTGTGTGCATTGCCGTGGTCGATAGCCCCCGGGATGACGATATGCACGTTGTAAGCGTAGCCGGTGTCGCACCTCCACGGAGTAAGCGTCCACATACAGCCTTCAAAGAGCGGCACATAATCTCTATACTTGCGGTACTGGTCGCAAGTGAGCAGCGTTATATAATCTTCACACGTTCCGTAAGCTTTATCACCGTTATCGGCGACAAGGTCAGACGTTTGCTTTATAAGATGCTCCGTGTTAAAATGTCCCTCTAGCACATTTTCGTTAAGAAAGCGGCGGAGAGTGGATTTCTCCCAGTTGTTGCAGCCGTCCTTGAACTCCTCGTTAAAACGCTTTTCACACCAACACTCAGCCGCTATTGCTAAATAATTGCCGTCGATAATATCGAGGCATATAAAACGTATACCATTATATACGAACTCCTCACCAGGTCTTAGTTTGATCTCATTCATTGTAATTCCTCCTAGCTTGCTTTTCTCCTCTTATTCTGCTTCTTCTGACTATTCAGCCACTCTTGGAAGTTGACTTCAAACGCCTTGATTATTTCAGGCTTTTCAAGCTTCTTGCCCGTTAAGGGGTCTTTGGCTTGTTCATTCTTAAATCCGTGGCATTGCACGATATGGTCAGCATTGTCTATTTCAATCGTAAACCATGACTTATCAAGGTCAAACGGCTTTCTGATGAATAGAATTGTCGTGGCACCGTTGCAATGCCTTGAAGCATAGCCGCCGACGCATATTTGCAATTCCTTTCCCTCTTTGATGATGCTTTCGGCATTCTTTGGCACGACCAGTTGAATGCCTGGATAGCTATAGCCCTTATATTTTTTGCAAAGCTTCTTGTATCTGGGCTTATAGGCTTCCTCACGCTCGGCGGCTTCTTTTCTCTTGCGTTCTTCTTCCATGAAGTTGAAGTTCTCAACTGCGTTATCATGTGCTTCGTTTAAATCTCTTGGAAATGCTATGTTTTCTAATGAAAAATCATATCCGATTTTCAGCCCTATGTTAGCATAATCATCATACAGATTGACAAGGCGCCTTATCTCTGAGTGATCGTCCTCACAACGCTCTTCTTCAGGAGAGTGCTTCATGACTTTTCTCAGGTACTCTAATGCCTGCTCTGGATCAACGCCTGCCTTTTCAATGCTGGTACAGTAATCAATGATATAGCTATACATTCGGCAGTAGAAAAGGTCTTTCTTCTTGCCTTTGCGCTTGAAGTCCTGATACACCTCAATAACTTCTGCCGGCGTGTGATCTTCAAGAATGGTTTTGACCTCATTTTGCGTTAGGTGCTTGAAGAACTTTTTCGGCGACTTTGCCGACCAGTCAAGAATCTTATAGTTTTTTTTATTTCTCCACAAAAGGTCCTGAACGAACATTGCACAGTCCATCTTTGTGGCCATTTCAAGTATGGGATACATAGCATACGCTGTGTAGTAGCGTTCCTGATCGAACTGGGTGATGTAGCCATTTTTCACAAAATCTATCCCTGAATACTTTAAAAACGTGTTACGAAGTGTCTCTTTGTAAAGATATCTTTTTGGACGACTTGCAAAGCCGTCGTTAAAGGCTCCGCAAATTTTTTTCTTTATTGGGCGGAAAAATGCTGTAAAGCCGTGTCGTGTGTACGCATAGCCGACATCGTACACCTCTGCTCGTCCTTTTCGTAAAACGTACATCTTCTTGATGTCAACAACAATGTTCGGCTCTCTATCGTAGTCATCTGTAGAATAAAGGTTATAATTCTTCTCGACTACTGCTGCAAATATGTAGACCAAATCATCGACAACTTTATACACACAAAGGTCTATGGCCTCGGCAAGCCCCACTTGCTTGTATCCAGCAGACTTATACTCAGCATTGACCTTGCAGTACGGACATACACCTCTGTATCCGTGTCTGACTTCGTCCTGCACATGATAGATGTCATCAACATCGTTCAGATTGACTTTGTATTCTTTGTTGCAGTTTGTGCAGAAACAAGTGTATCTTCCTGCACTTGTGCGTTTGTAAAATATGTAAGGCGTGAAACAGCCATTAATTTTCTTACAATCATTGGCATTGAGCTGTGGGAAACTCTCAATGTCAGCACGCTGGTCGGGCGTGAGGCGGTCTGTATATACGGGGAATATATCCAGCTCTTGCTTGTGCTCATCAGTTTTCCACATTATCGACTCACCTCAGATCAGAATAAGTCATCAAAGGAAACTGTGATCGACTTGCGCTTCTGCTCCGGCGCTTCCTTGCTGACGCTACCGCAGAGGTCTATATCCATGTGATAGCGTATCTTACAGCCAGGGAAGAAGAAACCTGCGGCGGTCTCATAAGTCTTGAAGTCTGATAGTGCGAAGTTGCTATCCTTAATAGCTTTGTAGACGGCTTCAAAACACTTCTGAAGTGTGCCACCCTGAGCGACCGCCTGTGCGAACTCCTCGTCCTGCTTGACGAAGCTTTCAAGTGCGTCTATGACAGGCTGAACGATAGTGCTCAGCACTGTGTTCGCCGATGCTCCACCGCTAAGCTTAACGCCCTCTCGTTCGTCTGTGAGTTTCTTTAACGCCTGCTCTCTGTAGCTAGTCATAGTTCTTTACCTCCTCTATTCCTAATGCAACATATCCATTCTTCAACCCCCAACCACTTAGGACATATGTTATCCTATATCTGCGGTTTGATATCACATGAATAGCAGGATGTCCGTTACTTACTGGAATGAATTCAATCGTGTCTCCAGGCTGAAAGCCTCTGTCATTTTTACGAATTTCAAAACACTTTTTACCTGTGACAACTGCTTCACAGAAGCATTCTTCCAGCTTCAAGGTGTGCGTTGTTGGCTTTTCCAAGAATTCTATCTGTTCTTCTGGGATATTGCTGTTTGAATTAAGCGGCTGGTAATCTTTTGGAAAATAGAAATTTGCGAATTCTTCTATTCTATATCCCGTGTCCTTCCAGAAGCCAAGTCTTTGATAATGCAGTCCCTTTTTTACAAGCCCACTATTGTCATGTATTATGCACATATCATATGCGCAGTCTGGCCAAAGATTGGGCATATCAGCTTCTTTGCCAGTGCACCATGCAAACCCCTGCGCCTTGCATTCTTTCATAAAGTTATCGTATTCTTCCTGAGTCTTGACGTGAACAGCTATGTTCTCATACTTAAATTTTCTCCAATCAAATGTTGGTTTCTGATTATTTGAATTCATCTGCATTATAATCCTCCGTTCTGGTTTTGAAGAACTTGCAGCGTGTGCAAGTTTCTTGCGCTGGCTTCTCGACTAGCGCCATACACTCTTGTCTTATGCTATTATAAAAAATACATGGGCCTGCGTTATGCCTTGGCGGGGGCGATTTGTAATTCAGTCGCTTTCTGGCGCCTGCAAGTTCAGCATTATAGCATAGCAGGTCAACGTCTGTTATAATCGGCATTTACTCTCCCTCTCTTCCGCTTGCTCCGATCAGTCCTTCTAACTTACTTCTCGTGCTGCATATCTTTCCATACGCCTCTCCAATGTTAAAAGCTCTATGTTCTCGCTCAGACATTACTTCATAGATATCGATTATATCTGCACAGGCTTCATCTACGGTATCATATGCTTGACAAATCTTCTCTTTTGTGCTATCATCAACTTGAAAAGTGTTTTCTTTTTTCGTTGAGCTTGTACCTGTTGCCGCAGGTGCAGGCTCACTTTTTATGCATTCAAGAACATTCTTCATAAAATCAGTAATGCAATTACCTCTATTCATAAACGGACAAGCTCCACAGTTGTCTGCTATGCAGCATTTTGCTGCAAGAATTATTTCATCTCTCGTCATCTTTATCCTCCTTAAACTTTTTCTCCCAGTGCTTTTCAATGGCACCAAGTACTATGTACATCACGATATCCGCAACGATAAGCGTCGCTATGGATAACAGTATTATTCCTATGGTACTCATTTTCATTTTCCTTTCGTTCCTGCTTCGACTTCTGTCACTACGATAGACCCGTTGTCGATAAGAGATTGAACACGTTTTTCAAAATCAAAACGCTGCTTGTCCGTAAGCCCTATGGTCTTCGGTATGCCACGGCTCTTAAGATACATGGTATACATACTATGTATCACGACGTTGGAAAGGTTGAAACGATACTTGACGTTCGGAAACTGCTTGGACTCTTTTCGATAAATAGTATTATCGACGTATACGGTCTTACTCATTGTTGTCACCTAGGCGGCAGTTGCTTTCAGCGTTGTTGAGGTGATAGAACTTGCAGTCTGTACACTCCATGCAGACATTACAACCCGTAACAACGTTCAGCTCGTTTTCAGCAAGATACTTCTTGACGTTCCCTCTGAGGTATTCGTCTATTGCTGATGCATATCTGCTGACAGCTATAAGAGGATTACGGCGCTGATTAGAGCTGAGTGACGTTTCCAACGGCTTTCCGTCCACAGTGATGACATATTCACCACCTATGCGGTTAAGTCTGACTGCGTTGTTGAAATCATACATCAGTAGATCATCTCCCATACCTGCCCAAGGCCGAGCATTACTACTATTATCATGAATGCAAAAAAGATAGTCAGCAAGGCCATTGCGAAGCACTCTCTGCGATCTTCTCGCTTTCGACGGTTAACGAGCTTGTTATGCTTGTCTCTCTGCTCCCTCATTGCCAAGTAATCAACCGCCTTGACATCTTCATTGAGTGCAAGGACTACGTCTTTTTTTGTCATAATTTTTCCTCCATTTTCTCAGGTTTCTTTTGATTTGCTGATAATAACCGTCATAATCTGATATTATCATCTTAACGCTGGTATTGTCCGCCATGTCAACGATGACGAATTCGCCGGCACATATAGAATAGCCGTGGCGTATCTCTCGGACATAGCTTTCAATCCCCATATCCGTTGCTATTCTGATGACGGCTTGCGATATCAGTGAACTGCGGGTATCATTCTTTGCGTACATCTCCGTCACCCTCCAACTCTTTGATACGCTCCTCGATATCAGCCACCAAATGCTTCTCTATGGTCTGCGCCACGTAGTAGCTCAGGAGGTCTTCTTTGCTCAGATCTCCATGCCATAGCTTGTCACCGACAAGCTGAGCCTTACCAATGGCTCTTTCTATCTCAGCGTTTGTTCTTTCGCCGATAATGGCGTCTATCTTCATGATGTGCAGCACTTCTTATTCCTCTCTTTCTGTTTGAAATGGCGGTAAAGAATGCTTGCGATAACGTCAGCCGGTATCTTCTTGACCTTGCGGCGTGTTTCTATGATCTTGCCGTCCTCTATGCGATATGTAACGCTTACGGGAATATCAATCGTTTCTTTCACTTTACTGCCCCTCTTTTTTTACATTCTCAGCTGACCAGCGCCGGAACGCTTCCAAGCCTGCTAAGGCTTCTTTCTGCTCCTGCAGGGTAGTCCTGACCTTGTCTTTGACTCTGAACTTGCGGATATCGACCTGACCCACTGTGCATTCTTCGATGTAATCATCTATACCCAGCGCCTTGACCTGCTCCCTAGGATTGTCAATGAAAGTTTCCAACATGGCGTTCTGAATGGCTTTCATACGCTTGCCGCCCACGCCATACTCTGTGGCGGTCTGCACAAGCGCCAGCTTGATGTTGTCCGCCAGAATAGCCCTGTTCTGGAGATTGAACTCTTTGCAATTCCGTTCAACGAACGTTACTACCATGTTCAGATCTATGCCGCTATTCTCGCACGCCCGCTGCATTTTATAGGCATATACACCGTCCTTGTCCCACTCGTTGGCAATTTTGCAGTTGTCTGCAAAATCATCTATCCATTGGCGACATTTCTTAGGATAGAACGTCTTAGGATACTCCTTATTCAGCACTATCAGCATGGAGCAGAGCATTTCGTAATTCTTGACTATGACCTCGAATGCAAGGCGGTTCTTATGATAGTCTTTTATCTTATGGTTTGTCACTTTTATTCTCCTTATTTAACTTGAATGCTCCCACCTTGTATGATATAATAAATTTGAAATATATCAGAAAGGGGGATAACTATGAAACTAAACTATGATTGTGTTCGTGAACTTTTGCTAACTCTTGAAGAAAACCTAGTCATGGACGATAGCTTGTCATACCCAAGCTTAAATCTTAAGCAGGTCTGTGAGAAAATGCCAGACTTCTCACGAGCCGATATTGCGTATGCCTCAACGAAGCTCTGGGAAGCCAAGTATATCGAAGCAAAACCAGTAGGGACAGACAGCAAGATTATGACTATCGTCTACAGCAGTATCACGTATGAGGGTCATCAGTATCTCGACAGCATTCGAGATTCTAAGCTGTGGAACACTGTTAAGACAAAAGCCAAAGCAATGACTTTTGAATTGGTCAAGAAACTTGCTGAAATATATGTTGTGAATCAGTTCACGCCTTGATCATAGCTGTTTCTGAATAAAGTCTGTTATGACTTTGTTCAACATTTTGCTTTTGATTTTTATAATCTCATTTTCCTCAGGAGATAGCTCATTCACGAGTTTATTTCCTGAGACTTCTTTTTTTAAAGAGCAAAAAGCTCTTGCAATCTCAGGAAGAACACTGTCATATACTATCTCATTGAAATCATGGTCTGTTGATTTTGACATTGGTATCACCTCTTTTTTATCGTTTTGTTGAAACCTTTTAGGCGCTTAAAAAGAGCTCGTTGTATTCGACGTCAAGCCCACGCTTGATTTTTACTATATCGGTATCTCTTATAGTAAGATAGCCGTTAAGCATATTACTGAATGTTTTAGCCGAATACCCGCAAAGTGCGGCTGCGTCTTTCTGTTTGATGTTTCGCTCATTTATAATGCGCTTTACATTCTTTCCGATGATAGTTAACATATGAGTTCCTCCTTTCAAGTCCATTATAACTGGTCTTTAGCTATATTATAATCCATTTAAACTGTATTGTCAAGCTGTTTTATCCATTTTAAATGGATAAAAGTGTAGAATTTAATCTAGTTATTTTGGACGTTTTCAACAAATTTCCTCGATTTATCAATTTTTCTCTATAAAAGTCTTGAAATACTGGATTTAATATGATATAATAAAATTATTGAAAGGAGGCGATATGTTGATAGGCGAACGTATACGGGAGCGCCGCAAAGAGTTAGGAATAACGCAAGACGAGCTCGCTAATAGAGTAGGTGTTAAAAAGACATCAATCAGTAATTACGAGGTTAACACAAATTCTCCACCTGAGAAAGTCATAATTAAGCTGATGGAGGCTTTAGACTGTGACGCAAACTACTTATTCGGAGGCTGTGACGAGCAAATTATAGTTACGCCGCACGAGCAAAAGCTAATCAAAGCATATCGGCAAATGCCAGAAATGCAACCAGCGATTGACAAGCTGCTTGACATTGCAAACGATAAATCTATTACGGTATATCGAGCTGCCGAAAGCTCTGACGGGCACGAGGACGAAATCTTAAATATTTCGGCTGAACGTCTGCAAAAGTTGAAAGACGCACCCGAGAGCGACGACGATTTGTAATTACATAAACAAATACCTCGTAGGGCATAATACCTTACGAGGTGATGTCGTTTGCTTTACGGTATTTATAAAGATACCCGCAACGCTGCGTGGCGTTGTCTAATTGATTACAACGTGTCAGAATTACCCGTTAAACCGTCGCTAATCGCTCGGGCGGCAGGGATAAAGGTAATAAAAAATAGCGATGTTCACGAGCTTGCCCCACACGAAAGCGGTGCAAGCGTGCTTGACGGCAAGCAATGGTATATAATATATGATGATGAAAATACTCGTCAGCGTTGCAGATTTACCGTTGCGCACGAGCTCGGACATATTTTTTTAGGGCACGAGCTCCGCAAGGGGTATCACGCAAGAACATTTGACACCACACGCCCCACGATTGAGCAGCAGGCGGACGCATTCGCCGCTCGGTTGTTAGCTCCTGCTTGCGTGCTGTGGGCGCTGAATGTCCGCACTATGACGGAGATAGCGGAATTATGCGACATATCAAACACCGCTGCTCAAATAAGAGCCGAGCGAATGGAAATCCTATACTCTCGGAATAAGTTTCTTACAAGCCCGCTTGAAAAGGCGGTTTATGATAACTTCAAAGAGTATATACAAAAACAAACAGCGAAATAATTCGCTGTACATAAGGAGGACAAAATGAAGAAAATTGTTATTTTAGTCGCCGTAATATCAACCCTGTTGATGATGACAAGCTGCTCAGAGTCGGGCAGTGACGTTTCATCAACTTCGACAACGCCTGCTGTTACGACTGAGGCATCTGCTACTGAAACCACTACTACCACGGCAGAAACTACAACAACTACGACAACTACGGAAACTACAACGACAACAGCTGCAAAACCTGCTGAGAACGTACTCACTTTTGACGATTTGAGCCTTACCATAGAAGGAGATTACCAGCAGCAGAAGCTAAAATCAACAGAACACTATACTTCATGGGCAGTAGTCACAAATGGGTATGGCTTTTCAATTATAAAGACAGAGAAGCCAGGCTATATAAGCACCGAGGACTTTCTGAATGACTATATGGCGCAGGATGGTGAAGTGTATTCATTCGTTAACGGGCTTTCCGATTGTGAGGTTTACCTTTCAACTTCTTTCAATACGGCGGCTGTGGCTGATATAAATGGTTACTTCTATGTTCTCATGCTAGATCCTGATTATGAAGATAGTACCAAAGATTTTCTAGCGATTGCCGACACGGTTCGTCCGAAATAACGTTAGGGAGATGTCACTATGAGCAATGCAGTTATATATGCAAGATACTCGTCGGACAAGCAGTCTGAGGATAGCATTGAAGCCCAGCTCAGGGCGTGCAGACAGTATGCCGCCACTAAGGGATATAATATCGTAGCAGTATATGCGGACGAGGCTATCAGTGGTAAGGGGTCAATGACGGCAAGCCGTGCGCAGTATCAAAAAATGTTGAGAGACTGCAATAAGGGTACTTTCGATACTATTCTTATTCACAAATACGATCGTGTGGCTAGATCACTGGGCGAACACGTTAATCTTGACGCTCGCCTGCAGAAAATGGGCATTACACTGATAGCGGTAGGTCAGGACTTCGGACTTGGACCTGAAAGCAAGATAATGCGTGCACTGATGTGGTCAATGTCAGAATACTATATAGATAACCTTGCAAATGAAACGAAAAAGGGAGAACGTGAAATAGCCCTGAAAGGTCTTCACAATGGCGGCTATCCGCCGTTCGGATATGATATCGTAGATCAGAAGTACATCATAAACCCCTATGAGGCGGAATATGTCCGCAAGATCTTTGCGGCGGTGAAAAATCACGAGGGAACTAAGGACATTATCGCAGAAATGACGGCAGTGGGCATTGTGGGCAAGCGTGGAAAGCCCTTGAAGTATTCTGCAGTATATGAGATACTACGAAACGAGAAATACACAGGAACATATATATACTGTGTTGACGAGGAAAAGGATAGATCCAAGCGCAGGTCTAAGCCTAATGCTATAAGAATAGAAAATGCCTTGCCGATGATAATCGACAAGGCAACATTTGACGAGGTGCAGAAGATTATGGATAGCAGAAAACAGAGTGGACCAAAGACATCATATCTATGCAGTGGGTTAGTCTACTGCTCATGCGGTGCGAAAATGCACGCACACATATCAACGAAGAAAGGACACGTATATCACTACTATCGTTGTTCAAAGAAGTGCGGTGCACCTATGATATCTATGGATATCGTTGATGACGCCGCTAAGACATATCTTCGCACCCTGCTCAGTGAAGAAAATCAAAAGGCCATTGCTAAGGCTATGCGAAAGTACAAGTGCGGAGAGCCTGAGAGAGCTGCTGATTTCAAAAAGATAGTTGCATCTAAGATATCGGAGAAGCAGAAGCAGTATGACACCTTGATGACCAACATGTCAAGTGGTGTCCTCCCAGCTGATGTTATCGAGGATATCGGTGCGAAGATGAACCAACTCCGTTCTGAGATAGAGGCATTGAAGAAGACGGAAATGCCAAAGGACTACACTACGGATCAGATTTCTCTTTGGCTCAAGGCTCTGCATGACAGCCCAGACGATAAAGCTATACGCCTGCTCATTTCTCGTATAGATATAAAAAACACGACCGAAATTAACATACAAAGTACATTAACTTCGGTCGTGGGAACTATTGGTTGCGGGAGCTGGATTTGAACCAACGACCTTCGGGTTATGAGCCCGACGAGCTACCGAACTGCTCCATCCCGCGATATTTTTTTGTGCTCTCTCTTGAGTGCTTATTTATTATATCACAAATGAATGTGAATGTCAATACCTTTTTTGCAATTTTTTTGTTTTGACTGAAAACTCTTGACTATTGTATCCAAATCGGGTATAATATATACGTTGTCGGGGTGTGGCGCAGATTGGTAGCGCGCTACCTTGGGGTGGTAGAGGTCGCCTGTTCAAATCAGGTCACTCCGACCAATATGTAAAAACGGCTTTCCTCTATTGTGGAGAGCCGTTTTTTTAGTTGAATAGTGCTAAAGATTTTCACAAGTAAATATTAATCATCATAACAAGGTACAGAGCAATTCTCACAAGCAGGGGAATCTGTAAGATAAAATATACATTCCTCACAGTGGGCATAACAGCAACAGTTATCATAATCGCATAGCTTATTGGCACATTCGCCATGATCGGTATTTTCTTTACACCAAAAATTAAACTCTTTCATTTTAAAAACTCCTTTATTATTCAAATTTGAGATTATAAACAGCTTTGCACATTCAGAAATCATTCTGAGAAAAACGCTCAATGAGTTTATCACGGTTGATAACATACAACTCAGACAAACGACACATTGAAGTCATCAGAAGATGACGTAATTCATTCATATCATCAGTAACGCACATACGATTTATAGAACCTTTGAGCATATCAACGGAATTCATAGTTTCTTTGTGTTTTTGCTCCGTATAAAATTTACTTTTCATTTAAAAGACTCCTTTATTATTCAAATTTGAGATTATTCACAGCTTTGCACATTTGGTTGAAATTGCTATGTACATAACGCTGGGTAGTTGTTATATCAACGTGTCCGAGCAATGCTCTGAGGGTTTCGATATCTGCACCGCACTGAATGAGATACGTTGCATAGCTATGTCTAAGCTTATGCGGGGTGAGATACTGTAAATCAGGGTACTTTGTTTTTTGTTGCTCATAAAACATTCTATAAAGCCTGTTATAACGTCTAAGGGATATTACTGTATGCGTTATAGGTGAAACGAACAGAAAGCCGTCTGAGACGTCCTGAGAGCGTATCTGATGAAGAATAGCTATTGCATTACTATGCAAGGGGATAAGCCTATCACGGCGAGATTTTGTGGTCTGTACAATCCTATCACCGCATGAAGTATGTACGAGTGTCTGACAGACTTTAAGATATCTATTATCAAGGTCAATGTTATCCCAACTAAGGGCGAGAAGTTCACCACGGCGGAGACCTGTCCACAAGTCAAGCTGAAACATTCTGCAAACACTACTATCATCATCAAAAAGATGTACGAGATTATCGGGGCTGAAATATTCAGCTTCTTTTTTTATACGTTTTGGAGGTTTAACATAGTCGCAAGGGTTTTTGTCACAATAGCCATTAACTATAGCTTCACGGAATACACGTTTAAGTAAGAAATATGAACGTCTTTGGCGGTCATTACTGTAAGATAGGGTGGATTTAAGACAGTTTTGAATATCAATAGGCTTGACCTCTGTAAGCTCCATATCGGCTATATAACCGAAGTGTTTTTGATTTATATATTAATAATCCTTATAGCAATCATAGGCTATCACATCAACGCAGTATGCGTTGTAGAACATCTCAAACCATTCTTTAAAAATCATAGGACATCATCATTTCCATTCTCTTTAAGATATTGAAGTATATCATTGCAGTTCTTTTCGACCTGACTTGAAAAGGTGAAACTGCTTTCATACTGAAAACAGACATTAGCACGAGGGGGGGAGACTATCGGCAAATCGTCTTTAAAGTCTGAATTGCAATAGATCTCTTTAGTTTTGCGGACTATGTTCTTGCTACTCCAGAAGAATTTACCGAAGATTTTTTTACGTCCTTAGTTATGTACTTTGTGACGTAAAATGCTAAATTAGACATCTGTCCGTAAGTCTGAATAGCTGTTGAGAAACCATAGCGCCAATCAGACACGTTATATACAACAGGCAAATCAGATATATCACAGCCGAGCTTATCACATATATGCAGGCGCTTTATAGTATCTATTTTAAGGGGCTTGTCATGACCCTTTACAAGGCGTGTACCACTATCAACGAACTTAAAATCACAATCATTTATAAGGGCGTGGCAATGTATACCGCCTTTTTTGTGATACTCAGGAACTAAGATATATTTAAGCCCTTTTCTACTAACTGCATTTTCAAGCCATTTTTTCAAAGGCTTTATGACTTCTTTAGGGTTTGTGCGGTCAAGGTTATCACCATTAAAGGTAATAGTAAGGAAGTATTTCCAATCATTTTGATAAACTATATCAAAGATACTTTGCTTTGCTCTTTGAACACTATCGGAACGAACTTCACCGCTTTGTGACTGCTTATCTTTAAACTTACGAGTATCAAGCATATCAAGCATTATGTTTCCGTTTTCGTCCTCATACTCAAAATAACATATGTAATTTTCACGAGCCGTTTTAAGTTGCTCTTGTCTTGAACGTTCGTCAATACTATGCTCATGCTTGCAGTGATACTCAAATGCAGGGTCTTTAAATATGTGTCGATCAGAACGTGTTATAGTGTAACTGCCGTCACGATATTCCTTTATCTTTGTATTGCACTTGACCTCTTTAGAGGACGTTTTTAGGGGCATTTATATCAACTCCCATTTATTAGGTGAGTGCTTTTTGTGGCTAATATCAAGTAATAGCCACACGCACCGCAGGGCGGCGCAAGCGCTCGCCCCTGCGGTCGCTCGTGGCTATACGCCACGCCTTTTTCGCAGGCTTCTGCTTGTCTTTCTATCGTGCATTATGTCACTTGTGACATCTACTCCACGATTAGCAAGTATTTCCGTGTCGCTGATATACTCCTTATCAAGCATATTATCTACAAGCTGAGAAGTATCATATAGTTGTCGGCTCTGATTAGTCTGCAAATACAAACGGCTGTAAAGCTTTTTCGGCATATATGACTTATTCTCCGTATACGCTTCATACTCGTCTATATCATAGGTTTTGACCTTGATAAGGCGTGTATAAGGGTGACGGAATGTAGCACGACACGTTGACACTGTAGCCGTTATATCTCGTATCTGCTTATCAAGCAGATTGAAACGCTGAACTGTCGCAAGTATCATCATCTTGCGCTTTCTGCACTGGCAGAGGTGCTGAAAAAGCGGTTTAGGGACGGCTCTTTTACCACCAGAGAAATCACGAGAATTAAAGATAGTACCTATCTCATCAATAACCACAATGCAATTTTTAGGAGCGTGCAGGATATCTTGAGCGGAATTAAGCTTATATATATTCGTCCACTCAGGGAAGTTTTGAAGATTGATATTTGTTAGTATAGACAACTGAGGATAACGCACGCAATAGTTATATGCTATCTGAGCGAGGGTTGACGTTTTACCAGTGCCGAATTTACCGGTATAAAGGTGAATGCCCCAACCTTGAAAGATAGCAGAGTTGTTGAAGTATGCACCGAAAAGGTGGTCATAAACCTCATAGGTGATAAAGGGCGGTATTTGTTTTATGTAATCAAATAGTATCATAACATTAATCCTTTCTAAAATAATCAACAAGATGATAAACAGAAAAAATAAGATGATGTATAATAATCTCCAAAAGAAAAGAAAAAACAAATCCAAATAAAGCAGTTTGTTTAGGAGTAGTAAAGGGATATGAAACAATACTATTAAAAGTAATTACATGAAAAACTATAAAGGGAGCAATGAAAAACCAAGTATCAAGCATACAACACATAAAGTTAATTATATGAAATAGTTTTCTATTCATGTAACACCTCACACCGCACTTGCACAACGTGTCATGCGTATCATCACATTATAGAAGAACTTACAGAAGATACAGAGCATAACCACAGCAAATATAAAAGCCATGCCGAGAAGCAAAGCGTCATATCTATTCATGACTTCTTGCGAGAGATCACAACCCATTGACTTCAAAAGCTGAAAAAATGGGTTATTTTCATCAAACACTATGTGTACTTTCATTATCATTCACCTCACTATCATTAGTTTCAACCGCAGGAACGGCTTTTATTTCAACATCTTCACCGAACATAAGATATTCTATAAGCTGTTTTCTGTTTCCGCTGAACTCATGTTCAGCTTTAAAGTTTCTAAGGTCAGTGAAGAAACCTATAACACCGCTTATAGTACAAACCATAAAGCAGACAACGAGTATAAACAAAACCAAGTTAAGCATTTTTCTACCTCCTAACGAGCCATACAAGAGAAAAAATCATCAATACGGCAAGAACAAAACATATTATATTAACCATTATAATTACTCCTATCGTTTTAAAAGATATATAATGAAAGCAGATGAACAGGATAAAATCATACTGCCGACAATAACAGAACCAAGAGAAAAAGTATAAGAGCCAAAATCAAAAGTATAAGACATACAGAGAGTTAAATTATAAAAGATAGCTTTGAAAGCATAAATAATATCCATACACACCACCTTATTTAATTAGGTTAGAAACAGCATTAAAAATATACTGAGAAATGTTACGGCAGGCAGTGAAGCCAGTTGAAAAAATCGTTTCAAGAACAGCGTCAGGGATAAGATAAAACAATATAGCAGATACAAGAATAGCAACTACACGCATAATATACCCCCTTATTGAATGACATACTTAATAAGTGCAAGTGTGAGAAATGTAACAAACCATGCTGTAAAAGTAGCAATAAACCAATCAGGAAGAATACGGATTGAAGCAGTTAAAAACTCAAAATATGAGCTAGAGGTTGAAAAAATAGATGAAAAATCAGTATAATCAACACTAGCAAAATTTTTAGAAAAAGTATTATCTTTATCATGCTTCTTCTGTTCTTCAAGTGTGCGTTCTTCTGATAAAGTACCGTCTTTATTTACTGATTGATAAGTACCAGGAGCAACAGGACTTTTTGAAAAATCAAACGGATTTGTTTTAATCATATCAATATCATTGCCCTTGCCGTCTTTAAGCGGAACATATTTCGGATAACTATCAAAACTAAATTGAGCAGTATAAACAGAATAACAATCAGATTTTGAAAAATAATCAAGATAACCAGTATCATCAGTGTCCCATTTATCAACATTAATATAATCAATATTATTAAAGTTAACACCATTAGGACCTCTATCAACACTATAAGCTGATTTAAAGCTACCATTAAAAACAGATTGACCGCTTTCCGTAGGGAATAAAGTTTCACAAGTAAGGATAGAATTAAGAACGGATATAACTTCAAACTTTTCTGCATCTATATTTTCAAGAGGTATAGAAAGCTGATAAGTAGGCAAATTCTTTATAACAGCCTGATATTTTTTATAAGAACAATTTTCAGAAGCAATATCAGATTGCATTGTATGTTTAAAATATTCTTTAAAATCTACAGTAAAGTACGGATACAAACCATTAGCATAAACAGCCGTACTAGTTGAGCCATCTATATCTCCATTATCTTTATCAACAATACTATAACGTTGTTGAGATAGATATGTATATACACTGTTTTGTGTAACAGTTCTAAGAGGTTTAGAGGGATCTGAAAGAGATATAAAATAAATACACTTAGATTTACCACAGCCTGTTAAATCAAAAACTTCTGCAAGATTTTTTGTACCAAGAATAGCTTCAATACTTTCACTATCAAGTTTTCCAACTTCAACATTTAATTTCATTTCAGCATAGCGCCTAATATACCAATCAAGATAATCTTGATTAAGAGTCAATGTAACATCAATAGACTTTGTTTCATAATCAGAAGTTTTACGTTTAAGATTAAGTTTAAGGTCAGGACTATATGTAACAGAAAACGGAGCAGGAACTTCAGATTTAGGTTTACCAAATTCATACTTGTCACCAAATTTTACATTACAATTTGTATCGTAAATCTGCCATGAAAGAACATAATCAAAATTATCTGTTGAAGATGTACCATTTACATATAAATCACCGAATAGACTTGAACGAGTGCTAAAGAAAATACGATAAGAAGTAAATGATTTACTATCAGTATTTTTAATATAATAAGATTTGTTTTTCTCATAAACTTCAAAATTATTGGAATTATCACAGTTAAACCAATAAAAGCCGATTTGATTAAATGAGCTATCATAATACGGCAACATCATAACATAATTTTTGAACTTGTCAGGATATTTTGATTTAAGATATGATAAAGCTGTTTTATATTGTTCTTCAAATTCGGGGTTATAACTACCTGTTGGCAAATCAGAATTTGTTAATGCGAATGCAGGAACGGCACAACATATCATCACAACAAGTGCAGAGATCATACACAACACTTGCTTAATCTTTTTTCTCAATTTATCAACTTCCTTTCAAAAAAATTAAGCGGAGCAATTTGAATTACTCCGCTTATGTAAATGGTTTTGCTTATACAGCGTGTCTGAACTTGGCGAAAAGTCCTGCACCTGAGCCGAGAAGAGACAGACCTACAAGAATTGCAATAGGTACGTTGCTTGTCATAGCATCCCAACAAGAACCAAAAACAGTAACGGCATTACTAAGCATTGTTGTAACAGCTTCCATTATTAGCAAAACTCCTTTCTTATTAAATTTTTATAACAGCGGTTTCACTGCTAATTATTTTGTGTTGCAGTGAAGTGTTCCGTCTGCATTAATTACGGTGATATCAACAAGCTGAGAACGTCCGTTGAATATCTGATAGTTCAGCATTACATCACAGCCAAGAAGCTTATTGAAATCCTCAGAATTTCCGTTAAGTCTGATTGCATTTTCGGTCGGTATTTTCAGAGTATCGACCATTTTTCCGTGACAGTCGGGGTTATCAACTTCCTGCAGAAGCTGAAATACTACCTTTTCGGGGCTGTTAATCTGCTTGCCCTCTATTACTCCGTTAAATGCTTTCTTTTTTGTCCAGCCTACAATCGTTGTTTTCATGATTTTTTTCCTTTCTGAGGTTTTTCGGCTTTTCCTCGTGCCTTTTCCTTTGTGTTTCTTTTTCGTGTCCCTTTTGCCCCTGCTGGCGCTAGGGCGGAACGGCAAGCGACTTCATTCGCTTTGCTCATGAATTCCATTGCCTATTTTTTTAACTTAAATTTCTTTTCGCTTCACTCAAATAAATTTAATTTAAAAAAATTCCATGGGACACTTACGATTATCAAGTGATTAGTACAATAATGTACTACCGACATATATAATATACCCCATTTTTGTACTATTGTCAATAGAACAATTATGTACTATGATATAATTTGTATGAATAAACAAATAAGTGAGGTGATTTTTATTAATTATTATCAAAGACTTAGAGATTTAAGAGAGGATATGGAACTAAATCAAAGCATGATAGCGAAAATTCTTGACACTTCTCAAAAGCAATATAGTAGGTGGGAAACAGGTGAATATCCTATCCCATTTGAAAAAGTTATACAGTTAGCAAAATTTTATAAAGTGAGTATTGATTATATAGCAGGACTTACGAATGATAAAAGAGGAATAGGCTATAAAGCCGACAGTAACAGCAAATACAACATAACACAGCAGAACAATAATAGTGCTATTGTAAAAATTAAGGAGTAATAAAGTTGAATAGTGTATATAGTATAATTAGTGTTTTAGATGATACAGTAAAATTAATTCTTGCCACACGTTTAATAATAAATCTGTTAATACTCGCACTTATAGTCTATTTAATCTGCAAATTTCTTGACCTTTGCAAAACTGTTAATGAGCTTTCAAAGAGGAACAAGGAGCAGGCGGAACTATTGAAACAGCAAAATGAAACGCTTGTGAAAATAGGACAGATAATGATAAAAATTAATAAGGATAAAGAGGAGTAATCATGCTAGAGGAATTATTTCAAAATGCAGAAACAACAACAGCTATATTCATTGGGTTGAATATAATTTGGCTAGTAATTGTTATTGCTTTAATTATTTGTGTTTTCAACATATCCATAAGACAATCACATCAGGACAGAGGACAAGACACCATAATCAAGCTACTGCAAAACATATCCGACCAACAAGAGGACATACTTGACGAGCTGAAATACCTCAATGACAGCAATGACATAGACCGACAGGAGCAAGAGGACTACACAGAGCCGAATGACTATCAAGACTTCTGAGTGTCGCCTATCGGCGAGAATACAAAGTGTTAACCACTACGGATTAAAGTTGAGAAGCGGTGCTTGCTTGTCACTCCGATATAACACAATCAGAACAAAGGGAACGCACAGCCTTGCGACAGTGTGCAGACCTGCACCCCAGAGGTGGGCGCGTGGCGATGTCACACAAAGTTTTTCACTGCGTTCAAAACTTTGGCGACCGCCACTCAGGCAGGGGGCAGGCAGGGCGCACAGCACAGCTTTATGCGCCCTGCACCCTCAACATTTCATGCTTCGGGCATAAAAAAACACCCTACGCACTTCGTGCGTGGGCTTGGGGTGGTAGAGGTCGTCGGTTCAAATCCGGTCACTCCGACCAATATGTAAAAACGGCTTTCCGCTATTGTGGAGAGCCTCTTTTTAGTTGTCAAAATATTCTAACACAAAAAAGCTCCGACGGCAAATCGGAGCTTTTGGTTTTATATTACATCTTCGCAAGCTTTGCAAATTCTGCTTTCAGTGCAGGATAGATCTCTGTGTAAAGCTTGTAGTATTTCTCATACTCAGGTACTCGTTCTGCTTCAGGCTGCTGTACCTTGTCGGTCTTTACTACTGACTTACAAGCTTCCGGTACTGATGAGTAAATGCCTGCGCCTGTTGCTGCAAGAAGTGCTACGCCAAGGGCTGGACCTTCTTTTGATGAAGCTGTTTTTACAGGACAGTTGTAAAGATCTGCGAGCATTGATCTCCACAGCGGTGAGCTTCCGCCGCCTCCGCAAGCCATCATGTCGGATACGTTGATATCCATTTCTCTGAATACCTCAACGCAATCTCTAAGGGAGTATGATACGCCCTCCATTACTGCTCTCAGCATATCACGCTTTGTGTGCATTGCGGAAAGTCCGAAGAACACTCCTCTTGCGTCAGGGTCAAGATGCGGTGTTCTTTCGCCCATGAGATATGGCAGATAGAGAAGTCTGTTTGCACCAACAGGCACTTTCTCTGCTTCCTTATCCATGAGATAATATTCGTCAACACCCATGCACTTTGCTGTTTCTCTCTCTGCATTGCAGAAATTATCCCTGAACCATTTCAGCGAAAGTCCTGCGCCTTGTGTAACACCCATAACGTGCCATGCGTTCGGTACTGCTGCACAGCAGGTGTGAACTCTGCCCTTTGGGTCGATAGAGATAGAAGAAGTGTGTGCAAATACGACGCCTGATGTTCCGATAGTTGTGAACGCCTTACCGTCCTCTGCAACGCCTGTTCCGATAGCCGCAGCGGCATTGTCGCCTGCTCCGCCTACTACTATAGTACCCTCTTTAAGTCCTGTAAGCTCAGCCATTTTCTTTGTGACCTTGCCTGTTACCTCGCATGACTCGTACACCTTGCCCAGCATTGACATATCAATGCCAAGCGTATCGCAGACTTCCTTTGACCAGCAGCGGTTTGGCACGTCAAGAAGCTGCATACCGCTTGCGTCGGAAACCTCTGTTGCATATTCGCCTGTGAGGATAAATCTCAGATAGTCCTTTGGAAGAAGAATGTGTCTGCACTTTTCATATATATCAGGCTCGTTGTTCTTTACCCAAAGGATTTTCGCAGCCGTCCAGCCTGTGAGGGCAGGGTTTGCTGTTATCTTGATGAGCTTTTCTCTGCCTAGCTTTTCGTTCATTTCTTCAACTTCTGCGGCAGTTCTCTGATCGCACCATATTATGGACTTTCTAAGCACGTTGTTGTCCTTATCCAGCATAACAAGTCCGTGCATCTGTCCAGAGATACCAACGCCTGCAACGTCCTCTTTATTTACGCCGCTTTTGGTCATAACAGCCTTGATAGTGTTTATCATTGCGTTTGCCCAGTCAGCAGGGTCCTGTTCTGCATAGCCATTTTTAGGCTGATACATAGGATATTCAATAGTTACAGAAGAAATAACAGTGCCCTTTTCGTCAAAAAGCACCGTCTTAGTGCCACTTGTGCCGCAGTCTACGCCGATTACATAAGCCATATTTTTTTACTCCTTTATAATATGTATAGTATCATTTGTGTTCATTAAAACGATTACATTAATTATACAATATTTCTCTCTGAAATGCAATACCCATAAAACGTTTTCGCAAAATTTATCTGCACATAAAAACAGGACGGTGGGGCTACCGTCCTATAAGTTTGTTGAAAGACCTGGCGAACTTGTTGGCGGAACATCGTGTCTGCGTTATTGGCAGGGTACGGTCTTATACCACCATTTTAAGTCTAGTCTGCTTTCTCAAGCACAAAGAATGTGCTGTTGTTTTCACTTTTCATTTCCTTTATAGCCCAGCCTGCCGCGATCAGACTGTTGAGCTTTTCAACTCGCTGAAATCTGTCCATATCCGGGGCTTTTCCATCATGGGCTTTGTCCTCATTTCTTGAAACATAAAATATCTTTTGCATATATATCCTCTTTCCCTGAGAGTGACAATTGTTCCCCGATTTTTTTACAACTGTCGCATTTTATTGATTACATTATACTACACAAATATGGAGATTTCAAGGAATACCAAAAATTTTAACCTCTTTTTAACGCTTTAGTATTATTCTGATTTTTCATGCTTTTCAGTGCTTATTATATATAACGGCATAGGTAAGGTGTAAAAATGCACGTTTTCAGGGCTGCTTTATGTGCTGATATGTACAAAAACTTATGACGAGTGAGTATTTTTATATGACAGCCCTTGACTTTTTTTTATAAAAGGCATATAATAATATTATTAATTTATATATTTATAGTCTTTATAAATAATGAAACTAAGAAACTAATTTATATGGAGGGTTTAACAATGGGTAGAGTATATAACTTCAGCGCAGGTCCTGCTGTACTCCCTGAGGAAGTGCTTAAGGAAGCTGCCGATGAAATGCTCGATTATAAGGGCACAGGTATGAGCGTAATGGAGATGAGCCACCGTTCCAAGGCGTTCGATGACATCATCAAGGAAGCTGAAAAGGACATCAGAGATCTTATGGGTATCCCTGATAACTATAAGGTGCTGTTCCTTCAGGGCGGTGCTTCTCAGCAGTTCTCAGCCGTTCCTATGAACCTTATGAAGAACAAGAAAGCGGCTTACATAATCACAGGTCAGTGGGCTAAGAAGGCTTATCAGGAGGCTCAGAAATACGGCGAGGCTGTTGCTGTGGCTTCTTCTGCTGACAAGACTTTCTCTTATATCCCTGATTGTTCAGACCTCGATATTCCTGAGGACGCTGACTATGTTTATATCTGCGAAAACAATACTATCTATGGTACAAAGTACAAGACACTGCCTAACACAAAGGGTCACACACTTGTTGCAGACGTTTCTTCCTGCTTCCTGTCTGAGCCTGTTGACGTAACAAAGTACGGCGTTATTTACGGCGGTGTTCAGAAGAACGTTGGTCCTGCCGGCGTTGTTATTGCTATCATCAGAGAAGATCTTATCACTGACGACGTTCTCGAGGGCACACCTACAATGCTCAAGTGGAAAACTCAGGCTGACGCAGATTCTCTTTATAACACACCTCCTTGCTATGGAATCTATATCTGCGGCAAGGTATTCAAGTGGATAAAGAAAATGGGCGGTCTTGAGGCTATGAAGGCTCACAACGAGAAGAAGGCTAAGATACTCTATGATTATCTTGACCAGAGCAAGCTCTTCAAGGGCACTGTTGTTCCTGAGGACAGATCTCTTATGAACGTTCCATTCGTAACAGGCGACGCTGAGCTTGACAAGAAGTTCGTTGCTGAGGCTACAGCAGCAGGCTTTGTAAACCTCAAGGGTCACAGAACTGTTGGCGGTATGAGAGCTTCTATCTACAACGCAATGCCTATCGAGGGCGTTGAAAAGCTTGTTGAGTTCATGAAGAAGTTCGAGGCTGAGAACGCATAATCAGATTTGATCGAGGTGAAATTTCAATGCTTCATCGATTGCTTCATATGATAAGCACTGCTGATTTGATCAAAAACAATCCGGACGATTGGCGTGATAAGCTTAATGAAAGAAGTAAGTCAAAAGGCAAAGTTGTTCTCGTTCTTTTCGCTGTAATACTTGTTCTTTGCCTGTTTGTAAGAATTATCACTTAAATAGATGAAAGAGGTTAGTTTAATGTACAACATATTGACTTTGAATAAGATCGCCGCTTGCGGTACAGATATTTTCGACAAGGCTAAGTACACAGTAAGCGACAATGCTGAAAATCCTACCGCTATAATGGTACGTTCAGCAAAGATGCACGATATGGAAATGCCTGAGAGCCTGCTTGCTATTGCAAGAGCAGGTGCTGGCGTAAACAATATTCCAGTTGAGAAGTGCGCAGAGCAGGGAATCGTTGTATTCAACACACCTGGCGCAAACTCAAACGCTGTTAAGGAGCTTGCTATTTGTGCGCTTCTTCTTTCTTCAAGAAAGATAACTGAGGCTGCTGCATGGGCTGCATCACTCAAGGGCACTCCTGACGCTCCAAAGACAGTTGAGGGCGGCAAGTCTAAGTTCGCAGGTCCTGAGATATTGGGCAAGACTCTTGGCGTAATCGGTCTTGGTGCTATCGGCGGAAAGATCGCAAACGCAGCCGTTGCACTTGGCATGGACGTTATCGGCTATGACCCATTCCTTTCTGTAAACGCAGCTATCCAGCTCGAGCCTGCTGTAAAGGTAACTGCTGATATCAATGATATCTACAAGAACAGCGATTATATCACTATCCACGTTCCTTATACACCTGACACAAAGAACACTATCGACGAAGCTCAGATAGCAATGATGAAGGACGGCGTTCGTCTTATCAACCTTGCAAGAGGCGAGCTTATCAACAGTGCGGCTGTTGTAAAGGCTATCAAGGACGGCAAGGTTGCAAAGTATGTAACAGACTTTGCAGATGATGTTGTTCTTGGCGAGGAGAATGTTATCGTTCTTCCACACCTTGGCGCTTCCACACCTGAGTCTGAGGACAACTGTGCAACAATGGCAGCTCACGAGCTTATCGACTATATAGAGAAGGGAACTATCAAGAATTCTGTAAACTTCCCTAATGCAGAGCTTGCTAAAACAGGCGACCACCTTGTTTGCGTGCTTCACAAGAACGTTCCTGCTCTTATTGCACAGATCACATCTGTTGTATCTGACAAGGGCGCAAATATCGAGAACCTTGTAAACAAGTCAAAGAAGGACTGGGCTTACACAATGCTCGATGTTACAGGCGACGTTGACGCTGACGCTTTCAAGTCTATCGAGGGCGTTGTTGGCGTAAGAGTTCTTTAATTGTTGATAAAAGAAATTTTATATGCAGCAATGAGGCTGCCCACGGACGAACTGCGTCTTGGGCAGCCTTTTTTGATACAAAAAGCTATAATTTAAGTGAAAAATGGAGGAATTTAAAATGGACAAACTTATAACAGCAATTTTATTTATCGGAATACCAATGGCACTGACTCAGCTTATTTACAGGATAATTGACCGCAAGGGTAACAAGACCGCAAAGCTTGCGGAGCGTTTTCCTGTGCTTGTGAAAAGAAAGTTTCTTGTGCAGATAGGCGGAGCAATGGCGTTTGTTATCGTGTTCGGGCTTATCTCGCTTCTGCTTGACCTGCCTATCAAGGTGTTTTTCATTGTGTGCGGAGTTGTAGTGGGCGTGATAAACGGCATGGCGGTCACGCTTATGTACAGAGATTAGTCGGTTGCAACGTGGCAACTGATGAAAAAGAAAAGCTGTCAGCATTTTTTGCCGACAGCTTTTTATGTATGCTTATTTCTTTCTGAAGACCACAAGCTTGCTGATGACATAGTTAAGTATCAGCACAACAACGTTTGCCACTATCTTTGTTACCCAATAGTTGAAGCTGAGAAGTGAGTAGCCGAGCCACATCATGAACATTTCTACGAGAAGAGTGAATATCCTGCCGCCGTAAAATGAAGCCGCTTCGGAGATTATCGCCTTTTTGCCCTCTGCTTCAGACTCGAAAACCCATATCCTGTTGGTTATGTATGCGAATGTTACTGCACATATCCATGATATGACGGTGCTTGTGGTGGAAACACCGCCCTTGCCTATGCCTGCCTGCTCCAAAAGCACTTTTGAGATGCCTGCGGTCACAAAGCTGACTGCGGTGGTGAGTACGCCGAAAAACAGATACAAAAGCATTTCCTTGTTTTTGACGTAAAAGGGTCTGAGCCAGCCGAATATCTTCCAGTCCATTATTTTGTCGAAAATGTCTTTATCTTTCTTTGCCATTTCTGTTATCTCCTTTTGTGCATATGAATATTATGAACACAAAGAATATTATAACTCTTTTACTTTGTTTTTTCAACAATACTGTTGCAATTGGTTAAAAAATATGTTATGATAACTATATGTAGTCAGTTTTCATGACTGCCTTTAGTGCTATTTTTATAACTAGGGCAGCAAATTTATATTCTGACCTGAAAGGATAATTTTATTTTATGAAAGTTGTTATCATCGCTGTGCTTCTTATGCTGTCTGCTATTTGTTCTGCAACGGAGACAGCGTTTTCTTCATGCAACAGGATAAGGCTAAAAAAACTTGCAGACGACGGAAACAAGTCTGCAAAGAAGGCAATGAACATATGCGATAATTTTGACAAGGCACTCACTGCTATACTTGTTGGAAACAACGTGGTGAACATTTCTTCATCTTCACTTGCAACGGTGCTTTTTACGGAAAAGTTCGGAAAGGGAAGCGTGGGTCTGGCTACTATAGTCATGACGGTGCTTGTGCTTATTTTTGGTGAGATCTTGCCTAAGAGCCTTGCAAAGGAAAATTCTGAGCGGTTTTCTATTCTTATGGCGGCTCCGCTCTCCGCATTCATGTTCATCATCACGCCTATAACGGCAATCTTTATGGGCATAAAAAGCGGTGTTTCAAAGCTTGTGGGCAACAAGAACAGCGAGCCGTCTGTTACTGAGGAAGAGCTTAAATATATCATAGACGAGATTCAGGACGAGGGCGTACTTGAAGAGCAGGAGTCGGAGCTTGTGCGTTCGGCACTTGATTTTGACGAGATAACCATAAGCGAGATACTTGTGCCGAGAGTAAATATCGAGGGTGTTGAGCTTCATGAGGATATGGAGAGCATAAAAAAACGCTTTGTGCAGACAAAGTTTTCAAGGCTCCCCGTGTATGACAAGGACTTAGACCACATTGTGGGACTTATCCACCAGTCTGACTTTTTTGAAATGTATCTCAAGGGCAAGACGGACATAAGCCTTATAATGAACAAGCCACTTTACATAACCGAAAACCGCAAGATCTCTGAGATCCTCAAGCAGATGCAGCGCAAAAAGGTGCATATGGCGGTGGTGCTCGACCAATACGGCGGTACGGAGGGCATTTGTACCCTTGAGGATATCATAGAGGAGCTTGTGGGCGAGATCTATGATGAAAGCGACGAGGAGGATACCTCCCTTGTGAAAATAAGCGACGGTGTTTACGAAGCGTCGGCGGAGCTTTCGGTATCGGATTTTCTTGAGAGGATAGGACTGCCGGAGGACACTATCGAAACCGAAAGAACATCTCTCGGTGGCTGGATAATGGATATGCTTGACAGACTTCCTGAGCAGAATGAAGTTATAAGCTGTCCGCCTTTTGAGATGACAGTGAAAATGGAGGACGAGCAGAAAATAGACAGGATACGCTTCAAGATATCCGAAGAGGAGCTTGAAAGCAAGAAGGCGGAGGAAGAAAATGCCTAAGCAGATAAAGAAAGAGCAGATAAAAAAGTCAGAACTTATATACAGAAAATGGTCTGTTGCAGGGCTTGCGGCAGCGGCTGTGTTCATGGGGTGTATGGCTGGGCTTATGAGCCTGATAGTGAAAACCGAGGGGGCAAAAGTGCCAACGATAGTGCTTTTTGCGGCGTTCATTATCTACACGGCAGTGTCGGTGGTATGTGCGGTGCTTGGAGTGAAAAGCTATGTAAAGGACGACTGCGGAGTGTGTCTTTTTCAGGGTATAGTGCATATTTACAGCGTTATAGCCTGCGTAATGAATGTGAGAATGGCATTTATAATACTGTTCTCAGCGTTAGGCTCGCAATCGGGGGTAGATACCCTTATAGGAAGCCAATCGCAGAACGAATTTATACAAAGTCAGTATGCAAGCTGGATATGCCTAGCCATTGCTACTCTGTTCTCAGTGGTACTTGGTATTTTGGCGGTAGTATGGCTTGTGAAAAATAAAAAGAACTGATAAATCGGCTTTGCGTAGGGGCGACCTTGGGTCGCCCATTATTTCGTATGTTTCACAGCATACAGGTTTTAGAAAATCATATAGTAAGGAAAAAGAAAAATAATGTTTTTGCTTATACTTGTAGTTGTATGCTACACAATATGTTCCCTTAGTGACAAGTACGCTGTTTCAACGGCAAAATTCAACGGCGATGAGCTTGGATTCTTAATGGCGGCGGCAACGGCTGTTTTCATGGCTTGTTGTCTGCCTTTCCTCGACAGGACTATTACGCTTAGCTGGCAATCCTTTGCGGCGATAGGTCTGCTGTGCTTGTCGAAGATCCTTGAATTTAAGCTTTCGGCTATTATCCTTGATGAAATATCAGCCTTTGAGCTTAAGGCTTGGCTTGGTATCACCCTTTTCATGTCCTATGCAACGGATATTTTCCTTGGTGAAAAGCCGAGCATTTTCAAGTTCCTTTTTATCGTGCTTACTGTTGCAGGACTTGTTTTTATCGCAAAATCAGGCAGAACGGACAGCGGCAATATAAATTACCGCAGGATAGTTGTTCCTCTGGTGTTCTATCTTTTGGCAAGATACGGCTACGGCATAGTTGTAAGAG
>UMFP01041038.1_pt1 | contig 54152 bp, 42 predicted proteins | sample 1965031 | NCBI WGS metagenome assembly UMFP01 (sample SAMEA4836048, study PRJEB28245) | human gut metagenome | biome: gut microbiome; material: fecal sample | place: Denmark | collected 2008
CCCGTTTTTGAAAATCGAATAAATAATAATAAATAAAAATAGGATTATGAAAAGTTTTTTAGTTGATCAGGATGGTTACTACGGAGAGTTCGGCGGCGCTTATGTTCCGGAAATTCTCCACAAATGTGTAGAGGAACTGAAGAATACGTACCTCGAAGTGCTCGAAAGCGAAGATTTCAAAAAGGAATTTGACCAGTTGCTGCGTGACTACGTAGGCCGCCCTTCCCCACTCTATCTCGCCCGCAGACTTTCAGAAAAGTATGGTTGCAAAATGTATCTGAAACGGGAAGACCTGAACCATACAGGTGCCCACAAAATCAATAATACTATCGGACAGATTCTGCTGGCACGCCGCATGGGCAAGAAACGTATCATCGCCGAAACAGGAGCCGGACAACACGGCGTTGCAACAGCTACCGTATGTGCTTTGATGGATATGGAATGTATCGTCTATATGGGTAAAACGGACGTTGAGCGCCAGCACATCAATGTCGAAAAAATGAAGATGCTGGGAGCTACCGTAATCCCGGTCACTTCCGGCAACATGACACTGAAAGATGCGACCAACGAAGCAATCCGCGACTGGTGCTGTCATCCTGCCGACACTTATTATATCATCGGATCTACCGTAGGCCCTCATCCCTACCCTGACATGGTGGCACGCCTGCAATCTGTTATCAGCGAAGAAATCAAAAAGCAACTTCAGGAGAAAGAGGGACGCGAATATCCCGACTATCTGATAGCCTGCGTAGGCGGTGGAAGTAATGCCGCGGGAACGATCTATCACTATATCAATGACGAGCGTGTAGGCATTATTCTGGCAGAAGCCGGTGGCAAAGGTATAGAGACAGGAATGACTGCCGCTACCATCCAACTCGGAAAGATGGGAATCATCCACGGTGCACGTACTTACGTCATTCAAAACGAGGACGGACAGATTGAAGAGCCATATTCCATTTCTGCCGGACTGGATTATCCGGGAATCGGGCCGATACATGCCAACCTTGCCGCACAAAGACGCGCCAACGTGTTGGCCATCAACGATGACGAAGCCATAGAAGCCGCCTACGAACTGACGAAACTGGAAGGAATTATCCCCGCACTGGAATCGGCACACGCACTAGGCGCTTTGAAGAAACTGAAGTTTAAACCGGAAGATGTGGTTGTACTCACGGTTTCGGGACGAGGTGACAAAGACATCGAGACTTATTTATCTTTCAACGAAGAGCAATAGGAGAACCAGCCAAATCGAATTTATAACTTGTAATTAATAAAAGCAGAGATGAAAACATTTAATTATACTACCCATAGCAAACAGGTGCTCGGAGATATGCATACTCCCGTCAGCATCTACCTGAAAGTACGCGATATGTATCCGCAATCTGCATTAATGGAAAGTTCCGATTATCATGCCGGAGAGAACTCTCTATCATTTATCGCCCTTTGTCCGTTGGCAAATATCGGCGTGAATTGCGGTATCGTTACAGCTAATTACCCGGACGGCAACCGTACAGAAGAGCCGCTGACTAAAACATTCACCGTGGAAAAAGCCATGAACCGCTTTATCAGCCAGTTCCAGGTGAGTGGAGAAAACAAAAATGTATGCGGGCTTTATGGATATACCACTTTCAACGCCGTGAAGTATTTCGAGCATATCCCGGTGAAAGAAAGTCACGATGAAGAGAACGACGCACCGGATTTGCTATACATATTATATAAGTATATCATCGTCTTCAACCATTTCAAGAATGAATTGACATTGGTAGAGATGGCGTCCGAAGGGGAAGAAAGCGGCCTGCCGGAACTGGAAGCAGCCATCGAAAACAGGAATTATGCTTCTTACAATTTCTCAGTGACAGGCCCTGTCACCAGTCCCATCACAGACGAAGAGCATAAGGCGAATGTCCGTAAAGGAATCGCACACTGTATGCGTGGCGATGTTTTCCAAATCGTACTTTCCAGAAGATTTATCCAGCCATACGCCGGAGATGATTTTAAAGTTTACCGCGCGCTCCGCAGCATTAACCCCTCTCCTTATCTTTTCTATTTCGACTTCGGCGGATACCGCATCTTTGGTTCTTCACCTGAAACACACTGTAAGATTGAAGAAGGCAGGGCGTATATCGACCCGATTGCAGGAACTACCCGCCGTACCGGAGATGTCGTAAAAGACCGTGAACTGACTGAAGCGTTACTTGCCGACCCGAAAGAGAATGCGGAACACGTGATGCTGGTAGATCTCGCAAGAAACGACCTTTCCCGCAATTGCCATGATGTACGGGTGGTATTCTACAAAGAGCCGCAATATTACAGTCATGTCATCCATTTGGTAAGCCGTGTCAGCGGTGCACTGAACGAGGGAGCGGATAAAATAAAAACATTTATCGACACGTTCCCTGCCGGCACATTAAGCGGCGCACCGAAAGTCCGCGCCATGCAACTAATCAGCGAAATCGAACCCCACAACCGTGGAGCGTATGGCGGGTGTATCGGTTTTATCGGCTTGAACGGTGAATTGAACCAGGCCATCACTATCCGCACGTTTGTGAGCCGCAACAATGAACTATGGTTTCAGGCCGGAGGCGGTATTGTGGCACGCAGTCAGGATGAATATGAATTGCAAGAGGTGAATAACAAGTTGGGAGCGTTGAAAAAGGCTATTGATTTGGCTGTAAAATTAAAAAATTAAGTGAAAGACAAAGGAAACGATTTGAGCAACAATTTTACAAAGACTAGAAAAAAATGAAAATATTACTTTTAGATAACTATGACTCTTTCACCTACAACTTGCTGCACGCAGTGAAAGAACTGGGAGCTACGGATGTAGAAGTAGTCCGCAATGACCAAATAGAGCTTGACGAAGTAGAACGGTTCGATAAAATCATCCTGTCTCCCGGACCGGGCATACCCGAAGAAGCAGGATTGCTGTTACCTATTATCAAAAGGTATGCTCCGACAAAAAGCATTCTGGGCGTTTGTCTGGGACATCAGGCCATCGGCGAAGCTTTCGGGGCACATTTGGAAAACCTGACAGAAGTATATCACGGAGTACAGACTCCGGTCAGTATCCTCTGCCCGGATATACTTTTTGAGGGATTGGGGAAGGAAATTCCCGTCGGACGATATCACTCCTGGGTAGTGAGTCGGGAAGGTTTTCCCGATTGCCTGGAAATAACGGCAGAAAGTAAGGAAGGGCAAATCATGGCACTACGCCATAAAACTTATGACGTACATGGCATCCAGTTCCATCCCGAATCGGTATTGACTCCTCAGGGAAAAGAAATTATCAAGAACTTCTTAAACGATTAAAGTTATGAAACAGATTCTATATAAGCTTTTTGAGCATCAGTATTTGGGACGCGATGAAGCCCGTACTATCTTACAAAACATCGCACAAGGAAAATATAATGATGTACAGGTGGCTTCGCTAATCACGGTTTTCCTGATGCGCAATATTTCCGTTGAAGAATTATGCGGTTTCCGCGATGCATTGCTTGAGATGCGCGTTCCGGTAGATTTGAGCGAGTTTGCTCCGATAGATATCGTAGGAACAGGCGGTGACGGGAAAAATACATTCAACATTTCTACGGCTTCTTGTTTCACTGTTGCCGGAGCTGGTTTTCCGGTGGTGAAGCATGGTAATTATGGAGCAACGTCTGTCAGTGGTGCCAGCAATGTGATGGAACAGCATGGCGTGAAGTTTACCAGTGATGTAGACCAATTGCGTCGCAGTATGGAGCAGTGTAATATTGCTTATTTGCATGCTCCTTTGTTCAATCCGGCTTTGAAGGCGGTCGCTCCGGTGCGTAAGGGACTGGCAGTGCGTACTTTCTTCAATATGCTCGGCCCGTTGGTGAATCCGGTATTGCCGGCTTATCAGCTTTTAGGAGTTTATAATCTTCCGCTGCTGCGTCTTTATACCTATACTTATCAGGAAAGTAAAACGAAGTTTGCCGTCGTTCATAGCCTGGACGGATATGATGAAATCTCCCTGACCAACGAATTTAAAGTAGCAACCAGTGACCACGAAAAGATTTATACTCCTGAAAGTCTCGGATTCTCCCGCTATAAAGACACCGATTTGGATGGTGGGCAAACACCCGAAGATGCCGCGAAAATCTTTGATAACATCATGAATAATACAGCGACTGAAGCCCAGAAGAATGTGGTGGTTATCAACTCGGCTTTCGCCATCCATGTAGTTTGTCCGGAGAAAACGATTGAAGAGTGTATTGCCATGGCTAAAGAGTCGCTGGAAAGCGGACGGGCATTAACAACTTTGAAGAAATTCATTGAATTAAACAGTTAAAATATGAAAGATATATTATCCGAAATTATAGCCAACAAACGATTTGAAGTAGACCTGCAAAAGCAGGCTATTTCTATCGAACAGTTGCAGGAAGGTATCAGCGAGGCTCCGGTTATTTGCTCCATGAAACAGGCATTGGCTTCTTCAAAGTCGGGCGTGATTGCAGAATTCAAACGACGTTCTCCGTCTAAAGGATGGATAAAGCAAGACGCCCGTCCGGAAGAAATTGTTCTCTCCTATGCGACAGCAGGTGCTTCCGCCCTTTCTATCCTCACCGATGAGAAGTTTTTCGGGGGAAGCCTGAAAGATATTCGTATCGCACGCCCTTTGGTAGAGATTCCTATTCTAAGAAAGGATTTCATCATTGACGAATATCAGCTTTATCAGGCAAAAATTGTCGGTGCGGATGCAGTGCTTCTTATCGCAGCCGCGCTTGAACAGGAAAGATGTAATGAACTTACAGAGAAGGCACATTCTTTGGAACTGGAAGTTCTGCTGGAAATCCACAGTCCGGAAGAGTTGTCGTATATTAATGAAAAGATAGATATGGTAGGAATCAACAATCGTAACTTGGGAACTTTCTTCACCGATGTGGAAAACTCGTTCCGGTTGGCCGGACAACTTCCCCAAGACGCGGTATTGGTATCCGAAAGCGGTATCTCCGATCCTGAAATCGTAAAACGTCTCCGGACAGCCGGATTCCGCGGATTCCTGATCGGTGAAACATTTATGAAAACTGAGCAACCGGGAGAAACTTTACAGAATTTCCTGCAAGCCATACAATAAACTAATTATTCAAAACGGACAGTCCTATGATCAACGGAAAAATTATCAAAGTATGTGGAATGTGTGAAGCTGAAAACATACGGGATGTAGAATCACTTGAAGGCATTGATATGCTGGGATTTATCTTTTATCCCAAATCTCCCCGATATGTCTACGAGCTTCCGGCTTATCTCCCTATCTACACCCGACGTGTCGGAGTTTTTGTGAATGAAGACAAGCAGATGGTCAGCATGTATGCCGATCGTTTCGGACTGAACTATGTGCAACTGCACGGAACCGAATCACCGGAATACTGCCGGTCATTGCATATGGCGGGATTGAAAATCATCAAAGCCTTTTCAATAGCCCGTCCCAAGGATTTGGCAAAGGTATATGAGTATGAAAAGGTCTGCGACTTGTTTTTGTTCGATACGAAATGCGAACAGTATGGTGGTTCGGGCAATCAGTTCGACTGGAGTATCCTGCACACGTACAACGGGCAGGTACCTTTCTTATTAAGCGGTGGCATCAATCCTTACAGTGTCAATGCGCTGAAAGAATTCAAGCATCCCCGACTGGCCGGATATGATCTCAACAGCCGTTTTGAACTAAAACCGGGAAAGAAGGATACGGAACGTATCCGGACATTCCTGAATGAACTAAAATCATCATTTTAAATTTCCAATAATCATGAATAGAATTAATCAACTTTTCAATAGCAATAAGAAAGATATACTTTCCATTTATTTCTGCGCAGGTGATCCGACATTGGACGGTACTGCCGATGTAATCCGTACACTCGAAAAGCACGGAGTCAGTATGATTGAAATCGGGATTCCCTTCAGTGATCCGATGGCGGATGGCATTGTTATTCAAAATGCCGCTACCCGGGCACTGCGTAACGGCATGTCCCTGAAACTCCTTTTCGAACAATTGCGTGATATTCGCAAGGATGTGAAAATACCACTTGTATTTATGGGTTACCTGAATCCGATCATGCAGTTCGGATTTGAGAACTTCTGTCGCCAATGCGTGGAATGTGGTATCGACGGAGTGATTATTCCCGACCTTCCCTTCCGAGATTATCAGGAACAATACCGCATCATCGCCGAACGTTATAACATCAGAGTTATCATGCTTATCACACCGGAAACCAGCGAAGAGCGTATACGTGAAATCGACGCACATACAGACGGCTTCATCTACATGGTTTCATCCGCAGCAACCACCGGAGCACAACAGGACTTCAACGATCAGAAGCGGTCTTACTTCAAAAAGATAGAAGATATGCATCTGAACAATCCATTGATGGTAGGATTCGGTATCTCGAACAAAGCGACTTTCAAGGCGGCCTGCGAACATGCTTCGGGAGCAATCATCGGTAGCAAATTTGTCACTCTGCTCGAAGAAGAAAAAGATCCGGAGAAAGCCATTCTCAAATTGAAAGAAGCACTGAAATAAATAAGGATAATCAACAGCAAGCAGTTAAAGTAACCGGAACGGATATGTTCGCACAGCCATCCGGCCTTTAACTACTTACTTTTAAAGACACAGGCGCTTTTTCTTTTAAATCATCGGATAATTCCGTATAAATATTCAGGTTTAAAACATTTCAATCTAATCTACAAACAAATTCATCATTTACTATTCATAATATCCAATTAATCGGTATCTTTGTCAGCGTTTTAACAGAAATTCAACGGTTATGAAAGTAGATACTCCCTCTGTTTTGTTAATTTATACGGGTGGAACTATCGGAATGATAGAAAATCCTGAAACTGGTGCTTTAGAGAATTTCAATTTCGACCATCTGCTCAAGCATGTTCCCGAACTGAAAAGATTCAACTATCGTATCTCTTCCTATCAATTCGAACCACCTCTCGACTCTTCGGATATGGAGCCTGCTTATTGGGCAAAACTGGTGAAGATTATCAATTATAACTACGATTATTTTGATGGTTTTGTTATCCTTCATGGAACGGACACCATGGCTTACACTGCTTCTGCCTTAAGCTTTATGCTCGAGAACCTAAGCAAACCCGTTATTCTCACCGGCTCGCAACTTCCTATCGGAACTTTACGGACGGATGGAAAAGAAAATCTCATCACCGCTATTGAAATCGCCGCTGCCAGGAACCCGGACGGCACTGCCATCGTTCCCGAAGTATGCATATTCTTCGAGAATCACTTGATGCGTGGTAACCGTACTACCAAAATAAACGCGGAAAACTTTAATGCGTTCCGGTCTTTTAATTACCCGCCACTGGCACGGGTAGGTATTCATATTAAATATGAGCCTAACCTTATCCGTAAGCCCGACCTTACCAAGCCTTTAAAACCGCATTATCTATTTGACACAAATGTGGTTATACTGACGCTTTTCCCCGGTATCCAAGAGAGTATCGTAACTTCTCTCCTACATGTTCCCGGATTGAAAGCGGTAGTAATGAAAACTTTCGGGTCAGGAAACGCGCCACAAAAAGAGTGGTTTATCCGCCAACTGAAGGAAGCTACCGAACGGGGGATTATTATCGTGAATATCACCCAATGCGCTTCAGGAGCGGTAGAGATGGGACGCTATGAGACAGGGATGCATCTGTTGGAAGCGGGTGTCATCAGTGGATACGATAGTACCCCTGAATGTGCCATAACCAAACTCATGTTTTTATTGGGACACGGATTATCCAACCAAGACATCCGATACAAAATGAACTCCTGTCTAATAGGTGAAATCACCAAGCCCTAAGAAATAAACAGATTTAGTACAATCCTCTAACTTTCGTTTTACAGATTCCTGTAAAAGAGAATGTTAGGGGATTTCTTTTGTATTCATACAGAGCCTTAAACAATCCTAATGTAGCCAAAGTGAAACCAAAACGGAAGTAGAGTTGTTTTCATTACATAAAATAGAGAAAAACACATCTTTAATATAAGATATGCGACTATTTTTGTATAAGATTTGGTTACAAACAATCAAGCAATATTACAGTATGATGAAAAAAACAATTCAATTTGTGCCAATCATTGCTATTGCAATGGCAGGCACTGTGTCCAGTTGTGTCGATTCAGGAAAGGATTTATATGATCCGTCTTATGAAACACCTAACCCAATGGGTGACGGTTTTGCGGCTCCCGATGGTTTCGATTGGAACATGATAACAACCAAAAATGTATCAGTCGAAGTGAAAGATGAAGAAGGTGGTCTTTATGCTTATTTAGTAGAAATATACGCAGATGATCCTCTTGCCAACGAAAGTGCTTCCGCACTTACTACAATGACGGCTGACAAAGGCAATAACTTCAAAGTTACAGCCGCCATCAGTCTACTATCAACTCAAAAGGGTATTTACATCAAACAAATCGACCCTAGAGGACGTGAACAGGTATATCAATTTGATGTACCGGAAAACAGTGATAATATGACTTGTAAACTCTATTATGTAGAATCTGCCGCACAAAATAGAGCGTTGATGAGCCGTGCTGTCGCAACAAGAGGTATTTCTTTTGAAAAACCGGATTATTCTACGATACCTAGTAGCGCAAAAGAAATCTCCGATATGGGCGGAAGCGCTTTGCAACCTAACTATTCTTATAAGATTACGTCGGATTATAACGGTACATTTACTTATTATGGTTATGACGGTGCGATCACAACCAAAGTCTATGTAGATGCACATTGGGTAATTCCATCCACATTCCAATTCCAAAATGGTATTGAAATCATTGTTATGGACGGCGCCCAAATCGAGGCTTCAGGTACAATGACATTTATTAGAAATTCGATGCTGACCATTATGGATCAAGGTAACGTTACGACTGAAAATATATCATTCACGAATGGCGAACCTGCCGCATTAAGAAACTGGGGTACACTGGCAGTAACAAATAATGCTACACTACACTCTGGTGCAGCTCTCTATAATAAAGGAACAATAACAAGTAAAGACATCTCAATCAATTCTAACACGCAAATTGTTAATGATAATAAGATTGAGCTTGAAGGCGAACTGAATCTTCCTTCTAACTTCTCATTAGAGAATAACGGAGAGCTTTATGGTAAAAAAATAATCGCCAATTCAGATGCTGTTATTACGAATACTAATATAATGGTATTTGAGACGATGAGCTTCACTAATACTACCGTCAACAATTCTTGTAGTATGGAAGCTACTACTTCTTTCTATGAAAACGGAGCTACGTTCAACTTCAATCAGGGATACCTCAAAGCACCCAAGATGGAATTTATGAATGGAACAGTAAACTTGAATGATGGTTCAATGCTAGACGCAACTACAAGCATAGATTTAAAAACTGGTCATGTTATTTTTTATGGAAAAGGTGAAAATGCTTCTATGATAAAATCTCCGGTAATAACCGGACAAGGTTTCACATATGACGGTAATTTGGCCATTGAATCTGATAACCATGTAGAAAAGAATCCATGGTGGAATAATTTCTACATACAGAACGGTGCATATATCACTAAAACAGGAGAATCCAAAACCGTAATCGAAGTTTGTACAGGTACTAAGAATAACGGAAACGAAGGTGAAGAACCTAAAGACCCTGACTATCCGATCATAGTAGATGACACTCGTAACTATGCATATTTATTCGAAGACCAATGGCCGCTATACGGAGATTATGATATGAATGATGTGGTTCTGATTATCAAAGAAAGAAAGATTTCGATTAATAAAGATAATAAGGCGCAGGAGTTTAAACTAAGTATTGACTTATCGGCTGCCGGAGCAACCAAGAGTATCGGAGCTGCCATCATGCTGGATGGCGTTCCTGCCAGTGCCATCACACAACCGGTAGAGTTCAGCGACAATTCGCTTATCCAAAACTTCAATGTGAATAATAACCGGATTGAAAATGGACAGGATTATGCAGTGATTCCGTTGTTTGACGATGCACATAGGACATTAGGGCTTAATCGCTACGAACAAATTAATACCATCAAAAACAGTTCAAACAATAAAAGTCCAAAGAATATTAGTTTCACAATTAAATTCAGTAATCCGATTTCTGTTGACGAGCTCAACATTAACAAGTTGAATGTTTTCATCTTTGTAGAAGGAAACAGAAACAACCGTAAAGAAATTCACGTTGCCGGTTATCAGCCAACCAAACTGGCGAATACTGATTTGTTCGGTGGAAATAACGATGACAGCTCTACTTCACGCAAGAGATATTACATCAGTAAAGAGAATCTGGCATGGGGAATTATGGTTCCGACCGAATTCCAATGGCCTTTGGAATATACGAACATCAAGAACGTCTACTCCCTGTTTGAAAGTTGGGTGACAAGTGGCGGTAGCAAGAATCAAGATTGGTGGAAGACTTTCGATTCCTCCAAAGTATACAAATAAAAACTAAACATGATTTGTTGACACGGATTTCATAAATAGTGGAGTCCGTGTCTTTCATTAAATTCCCGCCGATTTGCATTTTATAGAGAAAATTATACATATCATGAATTTTAGCTCCCTATATTGAGAGATTATTCTAAAATAATATCTATATTTGCACAGCGTCACAAATTTAATGTGACAGCAAACAAATCTATAAATCAATAACAAAGCAAGCGATAGAAAGGTCTATTCGTATGAAGAAAAAAATATTACTAGTCGACGATAAGGCGACAATCGGGAAAGTAGCAGGGGTTTATTTAGGAAAAGATTATGATTTTACCTATTTGGAAGATCCTATTAAAGCTATAGAATGGCTTAATGAGGGTAATATGCCCGATCTTATTATTTCGGACATTCGTATGCCCCTCATGATGGGAGATGAATTTTTGAAATACATGAAGAATAATGAGTTATTCAAGTCAATTCCTATCGTTATGCTGTCTAGCGAAGAAAGTACAACAGAAAGAATCAGATTACTGGAAGAGGGAGCTGAAGACTACATCCTGAAGCCATTCAATCCTTTGGAACTTAAAATCCGAATAAAAAAGATTATCGACTAATACCGGAGCTTCCACATGCAATATTTTGTTTACATAGGCAAAGATAGTAAAACAATCGAGCTGTTCTCTAAACTAAGTATAGGGGTATTCTATGCGGCATCGAATTGCAATAAAGCTATCAAAGTACTGGATAAGATACGGGAGAAATATGACGCTGCCCTATTTTTTGAGCAGGTAAACCTGTCTAAAGATATTGCTGATATACGCTATATGCGCAAAAAATATCCGGGGCTTTATATGGTACTCGTCATTGATTCTTTATCCAAAGAGGAAGCGTCAGAGTATCTCAAAGCCGGAATCAACAATACCATCAAATACGAAACCACACACGAAGCTCTGACTGACTTGTCAACCTTCCTCAAGCGCAGGAAAGAGCAAAAAATAAAAGCTCTTCAACTCAAAGCGCAAAATATAAACGCTTTCAAGCTGCCACTATGGAAAAGAGCTTTTGACATATTCTTTTCGGGAATGGCAATACTGTGTCTTTCTCCCCTTTTGATATTTACGGCATTAGCCATCCGGATAGAGAGTAAAGGCCCGATTATCTACAAATCCAAACGTGTAGGAAGTAATTATCAGATATTCGACTTCCTCAAGTTCCGCTCGATGTACACCGATGCCGACAAGCATCTGAAAGACTTCAACGCTCTCAACCAATATCAGGAAGAAGAGCAGGACATTTGGGGAGAGGAAGAAGAACCGGAAGCAGAACTTAATGAAAATGCCGACGAAGAAGAAATCCTCCTGATATCTGACGACTTCGTTATCACCGAAGAAGATTATATTCACAAGAAATCCAAAGAAAAGAGTAATGCGTTCGTGAAACTGGAGAATGACCCCAGAATCACGAAAATCGGACGGTTCATTCGTAAATATAGTATTGACGAGTTGCCACAGCTCATTAATATATTGAAGGGGGATATGTCGATAGTAGGCAACCGCCCTCTCCCACTCTATGAAGCTGAATTACTGACCAGCGATGAGCATATCGACCGTTTTATGGGACCGGCAGGGCTAACCGGACTCTGGCAGGTGGAGAAAAGAGGGGAAGCCGGAAAGCTTTCCGCCGAAGAGCGCAAGCAACTGGACATCACCTACGCAAAAACATTCTCTTTTTGGCTGGACATAAAAATCATCCTGAAGACAGTCACTGCATTTGTTCAAAAAGAGAACGTATAATTCCCCTTTCGGACGATGGACTCTTATATCTACATACTAGATGATTTGGTATTCTTCTTCACGGGAGTTTTATTTCTATATCTTTTTATATTGACAGTGGCGTCGCATTTCAAGCATATCATCTATTCAAAAACCAAGAAGAAGTACCATTGTGCGATTCTTATCCCGGAAGGTAGTCCACTTATAACCATCTATAAAGAAGAGCCTTACGAGTTTATCACCTATAATGACTTGTACCAACGTATCAACAGTTTGGACAAAGAACAGTATGACCTGGTACTTATTCTGTCTGATACAGCCTGTGCCTTGTCACCACGATTGATGGACAAGATATACGATGCCTACGATTCAGGCATACAGGCAATCCAATTACATTCAATTACCGAAAACCGCCAAGGCTTTCGAAACCGTTTTCGCATCCTGTGTGATGAAATAAAAAACAGTATTTGCAGGGCAGGAAACACTCAGTTTGGATTGTCATCCAATTTACTCGGAACCAATATGGCTATTGATTTGGAATGGCTGCAAAAGAATTTGAAAAGTTCCAAAACCAACATTGAGCGGAAGTTACTCCGACAGAATATTTATATAGATTACCTGCCGGACGCAATCGTTTACTGCCAGTCCTCCCCTGTCTGCCCTTATCGGAAACGTATCCGGAAGATGGCTTCCTATCTGATTCCTTCTTTATTAGAAGGAAACTGGAGTTTCTTTAACCGGATTATACAGCAATTGATACCTTCTCCACTAAAATTGTGTATCTTCGTAGGCATTTGGGCTTTATTGATTACAGGATACGACTGGACTTCATCATTTAGTTGGTGGATTCTGCTTTTCGGTTTACTAATCACATACAGTTTGGCAATTCCTGATTATTTGGTAGAAGATAAGAAGAAGAAAAAACATTCAATATGGAGAAAAAGACACTTAAACAGCGAATTAAAGGAAATCCCGGCTTAAAGCAAGCTATTCATCGTTTCATCATGCATCCCGTCAAGACACGCCCTAACTGGTGGATACGTCTTTTCGATTTCCTCTATCTGAAACGCGGAAAAGGTTCTGTTATCTACCGAAGTGTACGCAAAGACCTTCCTCCTTTCAATCGATTCTCTTTAGGAAGATATTCGGTGGTGGAAGACTTCTCCTGTCTTAACAATGCTGTCGGCGATTTGGCAATCGGGGATTATACCCGTATCGGACTAAGAAATACAATCATAGGTCCCGTTACTATTGGTAATCATGTCAACCTGGCTCAAAATGTAACTGTCACCGGACTCAACCACAATTATCAGGATGCGGAAAAGATGATTGACGAACAGGGAGTGAGTACACAACCCGTTGTTATCGAGGATGATGTATGGGTAGGCGCCAATTCGGTGATTCTTCCGGGCGTCACTTTAGGTAAACATTGCGTAGTGGCTGCCGGAAGTGTAGTCAGTCATTCCGTTCCTCCCTATTCCATATGTGCGGGATGCCCTGCTAGAATCATCAAAGCGTACAATTTTGAAACAAAAGAATGGGAGAAAGTAGAGAAAACACCTACTAGTAACCATAAATAATGAGAATAGCTGCGTAATATACCTTATATAGGTGATTGTGGCACATTCTGAAACGCACTATCTTTGCAGTATCAGAATTGAATTAATTAGTCATAATTTTATTACGTAGCCACATTTAAGTAAAAATGAAATAGAATCCCGCCGAAGCGATTTCGTCGGGATTTTGTTTTTAAATGATATTTTATAATCCCAACAAGACCAAGATATGTATACGCAGGTTTATTTCAGAATAAAAAAACGAGTCAATTCCTCTATGGAACCACCCGCCTCACATCAGAAAAGCCTTAAAGGCTTTTCTTTTCCTTACCTCTTTTTTCCTGAAAACTAATCTTCTTTTTACCCTAAAACTTCTTACCTATTGTTATCCTTTTACCTTCTATTAAAAACTTTCCTACTGAACTAAAAACTTTAATACCTTAAATTTATTGTCTAATCTAATACCTTCATATTTTCTTTTACCTTATAAACTAATAGCAATTTCCCAACTGCACTGCAAAGGTACGAATAATTTCCGTGTGCGCAAACGGTTTTATATTTAATAACATTTCATTAGACTATAAATCTTTCACATCACTCAGCGCAACTAGCTTATTTACAATAGCATAGATAGTCAGACCGGCAGCACTGTGTATTTGCAATTTTTTGCTAATATTTCTCCTGTGAGTGATGACTGTGTGAATGGACAAAAACAGTTTTTCCGCAATTTCCTTATTCGTCATTCCTTTCACCACACAGATTACAATTTCTCTCTCCCGTTGGCTGAGTGCATCCTGACTATCAGTTTCTTCTTCCTCAGAAACCATATTCAGCAAACCTGCAATCTTCTTGGAAAGAATTTCCAAGTCATCAAAGATAGAAATAGACTCATCGTACTTGCTCAACAAAGAAGCGTCTACAAAGGAAGTAACCAAGGCTATCACACGTATTCTTTTGCCGGATGTTTCATCCCGGAACTTACCCACATCAAAATAATCACCGAAAGCCGGATTGACAATCAGCATATCAGGATACTGCGTCCGGACACAATCATTTAACGCCTCAACAGAAAGCAATTCAATGGGCTGCACTTTTACATTAGAAAGACGTTTTAAAGCGGCAGTCAATCCGCCACGAATAATCACAGAGGTTTCGGCAATCGCAATTCGGATAACTTCATTATTTTTCATTTTCTCTAATCCTCCTTTCCAAGTTCAGAATAGCAGGAACAAAAATATAATCTTCTACCTTACAATGAGATTCCAAACCGGCCTCGCAAGCATAAATATCGAAAAGAGCGGCATTTAAAAGATTCTCATTGGCCTTGGCAGGACAATATTTAATAATAATATTCTTCAGTTCCGTCAACTTCTCTCCTACCTGATCATGATGCTTGGAGAATGTACTGATTTGATAATTCTTCGGAGCATTCCCCGCAATCAACGCATCGACATACTTGAATACGGTTTTCTCTTCATAATCCATGTGCTTACGTACTTCACGTGTATATTCATCGAAAAACCTCAGAATAAGAAAAGCGACGTCATCCTGTGAGCAGTCGATAGCCTCAATCAGCTTACGCCGTATGGCAGGAAGAGAAAAATCAAGGAAGTAACTATGCGCTTGTCGCAGGTAGTCTATCAATCCCGGTATGGAAATATTATCCTTATCACCATTCAACCGTGAAAAGCCTTCAGCTATGAAATTGACCACAATTAAAAAAGTCTGGCAGTCTACTCCGTTCTGTTCACAGACCTCTTTTACTGTTTTATCTCCGAAACCTAATGACAGCCCGAAGCGGCTCATCACTTGCAATAAAGAATAGTCGTCACTGATAAGATCAATCATCTTGTCAGTTGATTTATATTTTTGTAAATTATCCATCGATACCTACTTTATATTAGAGACTGCAAAGAAACGGAATATTTCACGGATATACAATCATCATTTATAGGTATTTTGATTCTTTACAAATTGCTAAATACCAATTATATGCTACTATTTTGTGTCCCAAGTATAGGCGATCATCTCTTTTTTTAGTAATTTTGTCGCTATCAATTTGTAATTAATAACTCGTAATAATTAATAAAATGGCAAACGAACTCGAATTGAAATACGGCTGCAACCCTAACCAAAAGCCTGCCCGTATCTTCATGAAAGAAGGCGAACTCCCTATCGAAGTACTGAACGGACGTCCCGGTTACATCAATCTGCTGGATGCATTCAACAGTTGGCAGTTAGTAAAAGAACTAAAAGAAGCTACCGGACTACCGGCTGCCGCTTCCTTCAAGCATGTCAGTCCGGCCGGCGCTGCCGTTGCTGTGGAAATGAGCGATACACTGAAAAAGATTTATTTCGTGGATGACGTGAAACTGTCGCCATTGGCAACAGCATACGCACGTGCACGTGGCGCAGACCGAATGTCGTCTTACGGGGATTTTATCGCATTGTCCGATACTTGTGATGAAGAAACAGCACGTATCATCAACCGTGAAGTGTCTGACGGTGTTATTGCACCGGATTATACTCCCGAAGCCTTGGAAATTCTGAAGAATAAAAGAAAAGGCACCTATAATGTTATCAAGATGAATCCTGCTTATCGTCCTGCTCCTATCGAACACAAAGATGTTTTCGGCGTGACTTTCGAACAGGGAAGAAACGAACTGAAAATTGATGAAAGTCTTCTGAAAGAGATGCCCACAGCCAACAAAGAAATTCCGGCTGATGCCAAACGTGATTTGATTATTGCCTTAATCACTTTGAAATATACGCAGTCCAACTCCGTTTGCTATGCAAAAGACGGACAGGCAATCGGTATCGGCGCAGGTCAGCAATCCCGTATTCATTGCACGCGTCTGGCGGGCAACAAAGCTGATATCTGGTATTTACGCCAACACCCGAAAGTGATGAACCTGCCATGGATTGACAAAATCCGTCGTGCCGACCGTGACAATACCATCGACGTATATATTTCAGAAGACCATGAAGACGTATTGGCAGACGGTATTTGGCAACAGTTCTTTACTGAAAAGCCGGAAGTCCTGACTCGCGAAGAAAAACGCGCCTGGTTGGATACCATGACTGGGGTAGCTTTAGGCTCGGATGCTTTCTTCCCGTTTGGAGATAATATAGAGAGAGCACACAAAAGCGGTGTCAGTTACATTGCGCAACCGGGCGGTTCTGTTCGTGACGACCATGTTATCAGTACTTGCGACAAGTATAATATGGCAATGGCATTTACGGGTACCCGCTTGTTCCACCATTAAAAAAGCATCCCCTATAAAAGTGAAGATTTACAGTTGTTAATCCCAACTTTTACCAATGTTAAAGTTAACTTCTTATTTTACATATCCCCATTTATAATGAGTATGAGACAATTATTCCATTATAAATGGGGATTTCCTATTTATAAAGGACACCCTATCTTTGCGGCATTACATTTAAAACAAAATCAAGATGAATAAAATTGGAGTATTTTACGGTTCCACTACCGGAACAACAGAAGACCTTGCCCGTCGAATTGCAGAGAAATTGGATGTTTCTTCGGAACATGTATTTGATGTATCCAAACTTACAGAAGCATTAGTAAATGAATATGATGTGTTAGTACTTGGTTCTTCCACATGGGGAGCAGGCGAACTTCAGGACGACTGGTATGACGGTGTGAAAGTTTTAAAGAAATGTGATTTGTCTCACAAATATGTAGCCTTGTTCGGTTGCGGTGATTCGGATTCTTATGCAGATACATTCTGTGACGCAATAGGAATTCTTTATGAAGATTTGAAAGATACCCGTTGCAAGTTCTGCGGTTCGGTAGATACGGCAGGATATACGTTCGACGCTTCCATCGCTGTTGTGGACGGTAAGTTCGCAGGGCTTCCGCTTGATGAAGTCAACGAAGACAACCTGACAGACGAGCGTATCAGTGCATGGGCTGAACAAGTGAAACAAGAAATCAGTTAACTTTACCTTTATATATTAAAGAATACTTTGTATCATGGCTACTGAAAGAATCATTCCCGGTGAAATCAGGATTTTCCTTAATCACATTTATGAGTTTAAAAAAGGCGTACGCAATATGGTACTTTATACAATGAGCAGAGAGCACGAAGAGTTTGCCATCCGCCGGTTGAAAAATCAAAAAATCAGTTATATGATACAAGAAGTAGGTACCAATAAAATCAACCTATTTTTTGGAAAGCACGAATGTATGGAAGCTATGCGGCATATCATCATTCGTCCTTTGAATCAGCTGACCGCCGAAGAAGATTTTATTTTGGGAGCCATGCTGGGATATGACCTTTGCCAGCAATGCAAACGGTATTGCAGTAAAAAAGAAGGTATAAAGATTGCAGTGTAAGCGATAACCTTAGCATAAGTTTAGCTTTGTTTGTATGTGGTTTGTCTTGAGTGGAATCGTTTCTTTAAAAAAACAGGTATCCATCAGAACATTTTCCAATGGAAACTTGTTATACAAGAAACGATTCCCTCAATTACAACCAAATCAAACATTGCAATGAAGCAACAACAAGAACAACTCACCGCCTACACACTGGCCGGTATTTTCACCCTTTCGTTACGACTTATTGTCGGCTGGACTTATTTTTCAGCCTTTTGGCGAAGACTTGTCCTCGAAAACAAACTCATCCCGGATTCTGCCGGATACATCGGAGAAAAGTTTAATCACTTCCTTCCTAACTCACTAGGAATCAAACCTATCATTGAATATCTTGTCAGCACTCCCGATTTACTTTGGTGGGCAATGATCATCTTCACCATCGTCGAAGGTGTAGTCGGATTATTGTATATGTTCGGCTTCTTTACAAGATTGATGAGTATAGGTGTATTCAGTCTTGCATTCGGCATCCTGTTAGGCTCCGGCTGGTTGGGAACTACCTGTCTCGATGAATGGCAAATAGGTATTTTAGGCGTATCGGCGGGATTTACTATCTTCCTTTCCGGTGGCGGCAAATATTCTTTGGATTACCTGTTACAATCCGAGTTGCCCAAAAACAAATGGCTGGTATGGATCACTTCCGGTGAACTTCCGTTGTCTATCAAGCGATTTAGTAAAGTGGCAATCAGCGGTGCAGTCGTATTGTTCATACTTGCGCTATACACCAATCAGGCTTTTCATAATGGTGTATGGGGGCCGTTACATAACAAATCCGTAAAACCCAAAATCGAACTCTCAGATGCAAAGATTGATAATGGGACTCTCTCCTTTAAAGTATATCGTGTAGAAGGTGCCGACGTATACGGTTCTTTCCTTATAGGTATTACGCTAAAAGAGGCCAATGGCAAAGTAGTGATTCAAAAGAATGGAGAAGAACTGTCACAATTCCCGCTTACCGATATAAAGAATGATTATGTAGCCAAAGTGGCTCCGGGCAAACACAGTCTTATTATCCCACTAGGCAGCAAAGCAACTCTAAACATCACAGACAATACACTGAAGAACTTGCCTGAAGGTCAGTATGAACTAATTTTGACTGACATCAGTGGAACTGTATGGAAGCAAAATATGATTGTCAACTAAATCAAAACAAACGATTTTAATAATAGAACGGCGCATATTAGATGAAAATAGCAGACTAATATGTGCCGTTATTCATTGTATAAACTTCCTTTTATATTCAATTCAACAGCTTTCCTCATAGTTCTGAAGGCTTTTCTTGGAGTGAACTATATCTTAGATGGAATGCATAGCTACACAAATAGTTGAGTATCACTCTTAGAGATAAAAGTTCAAAACCGTGCGGAAATGAACTATTATTATGGTATATCTTTAGACGCGGATAAAAAATATATTTATAACGGTGCAGAAATGTAATCACAACCTCTCTTTTGGTTTAGCATAAATGATATTGCCTGATGGAGGATAGAGAGTAAAATTAATCGAAAATATCAAAAAGAAGTTCGGTTATATCATTCAAGTAGTAGTTAGTGCTTACAAAGACCAAGGGCTCAGACCAATTCATAAAAGAGAGTAAAATATTCTAATTCATATTCCCTCAAAAAAACATACCTACTAACAACCACTTTTCAGAAAAAGATACTTATTTTTAGGTATTGTCTACCTTTTTGCCTTCCTATACCTTTGTATCGATTTAAAATTATAAAAATTAAAGTAAATGAAAAGAAAGGTATTATTGTTTTGTTTATGCTTGGCAACTGTGACAACAAACGGATTTGCGATAAATATCACAGACACAAACACAGATGACGACGCAAAGAAAACAGAAAACGTTCCCAAGAAATCCCGTCTGACAATAGGCGGTTATGGTGAAGCGATAATGACACGAAACTTTTTTAGTGACAATTATTTACGCTATAATGATGCAGAAAAATACAAAAATGCAAAAAGTCACGGTCGCTTTGATCTCCCCCACGTAGTACTTTTTATCGGTTATGACTTTGGTAAAGGTTGGAGCATGGGTAGTGAAATAGAATTTGAGCACGGAGGAACTGAAAGTGCTGTCGAAATAGAAGAGGAAGAAGGAGGAGAATATGAATCAGAAATAGAACGCGGTGGTGAAGTAGCTCTGGAACAATTCTGGATTCAGAAATCATTCAGTCCGGCATTTAATATAAGAATGGGACATATCATAATCCCCGTTGGTGGAACCAACCAGCACCATATGCCTACCGAATTTTTCGGAGTGTATCGTCCGGAAGGAGAAAATACGATAATGCCATGTACCTGGCATGAAACCGGAATAAGCATTTGGGGGCGTACAGGAGACTGGCGTTATGAGGCACTTTTCCTACCCGGATTGGATTCTGACCGCTTTGGACGTAAAGGCTGGATTCATGATGGTGCCGGAAGCCCTTATGAATTTAAAATAGCCAATGCTTATGCCGGAGCCTTCCGAATTGACAATTTTTCAGTGCCCGGACTTCGTATGTCTGCCAGTGGATATATAGGTAATACATTTAGCAATACCCTAAATACCAATGAAAGCCAAGCTTATAAAGATGTAAAAGGTACAGTCGTTATCGGTGCCTTCGACTTTCATTATAATGCACATAACTGGATTGTGCGTGGAAACTTCGATTATGGACATTTGACCGACTCAAAGCTCATTTCCCAATACAACATAGGCATGCCTAATGCATCACCTTCCCCAAAACAAGGAGTTGCTTCCGATGCTATCGCCACCGGGCTAGAAGCTGGGTATAATATACTCTCACAGTTCAGCAAGCTGAAAGATACCGAGAAGAAGTTGTATATCTTCGGACGTTATGATTATTACGATTCCATGTACAAGACTAAAGGTGTGACCAACTACGACTGGTGCGGACGAAACCGTATAGCAGCGGGTCTTAATTACTATCCTATTAAAGATATCGTAATTAAAGGTGAATATTCCATCGGATTATTAAAAAGTAACTATAATAATGAGCCCTCTATCTCTTTAGGAGTGGCTTATGCAGGCTTTTTTACAAAATAAAATAGGTATTACTAATTAAAAACAAAAGACAATGAAAACTTTTATGAAATGGCCGATATGTATGGCTTTGGGTGCATTAATGGTAACAAGCATGACTGCTTGTAGTGACAGTGATGGAGATACTTCTGATCAGGAAACAAAGGAAACCATATTGAAGGCTGCCGTCAATCCTTATGTCAACAAGACTGTAATTCCCACGTATAAAGCTATGGCCGATGCTGCCATTGAGATGTATGATAAATGCGTGATTATGCAGGAAGCTTTTGAAGCAGGCAACTTAACCATAGATATAATAAAAACAGCCGGAGAATCATGGAATACATCACGCAAATACTGGGAATTGAGCGAAGCATTCCTGTTCGGCGCCGCTGCCGATTACAATATCGACCCGCATATCGACTCATGGCCTTTGGACAAGACTGCTATGGACAGAATGCTAAACAATCCCGGACAAATGGCTCAAATGAGTCCTGATTATGTAGCTAATAATCTGGGGTATGGTTTGCTTGGATTTCATGCAGTAGAATATATGTTGTTCCAACTTGAAAACAACGAAACGACATCAGCTCCCCGTGCCATCAACAAATTTACAACTCAAGAAATGATTTACCTAACATCTGTTGCAGGCGACTTACGCAATCAATGTGTTCGTCTGGAAGCATCTTGGGCAGGCTTGGAAAACGTTAGCAGTGAAAAGCAGGAAATTCTGACAGACATGGAACCCACTTTCAACTATGGATCAAGTATGCTGAATTCCGGGAATGGAGGTAGTAAGTATGTAAATTATCAGGATGCAGCGGAAGATATTATCCAAGGTTGTATAGATATTGCTGATGAAGTTGGTAACACTAAAATCGGCAGACCTGTCAACGGTTCTTCAGAAGAAGACAAAAATTACATCGAATCTCCATATAGCCTGAACTCCATCGTTGACTTTACCGACAATATTATCAGTATCCAAAATGCCTATCAGGGAAGTAATGCGGGCGACGCGTCTATCAGCGACTATATCAAACATATTGATCCGGCTTTGGATGAAGAAATGAGAACGGCCATCAGTAATGCAATCGCTGCAATCAAGAAAATTCCGGAACCATTTGCCAAGACTGCTACAACAAATGCCGATGCCAAGGCAGCTGTTACAATTGTAGGTACTGACTTGGTAAAAGTCCTGGAAAAAGTTATGGCAGCTTTATCCAGATATTAAATCTGAATAATTCACATTCCCCGGCGGGTAGGCTGACAATACAGCCTATCCGCTGTCAATGCATAATAACAAACTATTAATAAGCAAATCAAAGTATGAAAAAAATTCATTATTTATTCGGTCTTTGTTTATTCACCGGACTGGTATCGTGTAGTGATGATAATAACGAACCGAGCCCCGTTCCAGAACCAAATGAGCTCCCCGAATGGTATTATACCGGGGGAGAATTGGGTACAGCTTATCTGTCCACCTTCAATGCTTTCGAGCAACCCACTCCTGCCGTAGAAAACGCCGGATTGTTCCAATCTTTTAAGAATGGGGAGCAATTGTTCGAAAAACCGTTTATGACAAATAATACCGGCGTACGAAAAGGACTGGGTCCGGTATATGTGCGCAATTCCTGTATGCATTGCCATCCGGGATATGGACATGGGAAACGAATTGCTGCCGGCTCATTCAATACCAATGAGATAGGTAATGGTTGTCTGCTAGTAGTATACACTCCGGATGACGATAATTATGTAAGTTGGCTGTCCGGCATGCCACAAAGCCATGCAGTAGCCCCATTCAAGAATCCACTGAACGAAAGCATGATTAACATAGAATGGAAAAACCATACAGATGAATGGGGCAATAAATTCCCGGATGGTGAAACTTACGAATTGCAATATCCGGAAGTAACCATGCCCAAAGAAGCTGTTTACGTCGCGAATCAAGGTTATCAAATTCCAAAAGACTATGTAGTCAAATTGGAATCGACAATTGGCATCTACGGTACAGGCCTATTGGACGCTATTAGTGACGAAGACTTAAAAGCCCAATATACGAAAGAGGAGAATGACAGATACATGAAAAATGGGCTGAACACAGCCTTCTTTAAAAATGACGAATGGGTGAGTCAATATAGCAATACTGCACAGGGAGGTGACGGAACAAAATACCCCCGACGATATACATACGCTCTAAGTCGTGGTCCGTTGCAAGATGCTGCCGGAGCCAATGCCATCTGGAATATCACCAACGTAACGCGTAGCGACCGCCGTTTCCACTATCTGGATGGAGCCGGTACTTATGCCGAATACTCGGCCAAAGACCCGGACGTACAGAGCGGATTCGATGAATATATTACCCAAGTGGATCCTAATAAAGAGCATCCTACATGGTGGAATGGCACAATGGAAGAAAGAATCAAAGCCTATCTGACAGCTAAAGACCTACCTATAGAAATGAGTGATGAAGAATACATCGACCTAATGGTATGGCATAGAGGGTTAGCTGTTCCGGCAGCCCGCAATGTCAATGATAAAGAAGTCTTAAAAGGAAAAGAGTTATTCGAAGAAATAGGTTGCACCTATTGCCACCGTCCCTCATGGACTACTGGAACAGATGATATCAGAGACCCGGCCCGATTCTTCACAGATAATTCTCAATTGCCTAGATATCCGAATCAGAAGATATGGCCCTATACAGACATGATACAGCATAAACTCCACATGGAAAATGATATTCGTACCGGCTGGTGTCGTACGACTCCATTATGGGGACGCGGATTACATCAGAAATGTACAGGTTCGACTACATCCGATCGTCTGCATGACTGTCGTGCACGTAACGTTGTCGAAGCGATTATGTGGCACGGAAATGCACAAAGTGATGCTCGCAAATCTATAGAAAAATTCCGGGAACTATCCAAAGCTGACCGTGATGCAATGGTCAAATTCATAGATTCTATCTAATCTGGTTACAAAACATTGGGGCTGACCAAAAAAGTTTGAAAAACTATCTTAGCCAGCCCCAATCATTTACTCCAACCTAATGACTACCAATAACCAATTACTAAAATATTTCTCTTTCGGACTGACAGGTATACTTATACTTATACTAATCACCGCAACCATACTCGAAAAGATATACGATACCACATTCGTAATCCGCCACATATATAGTTCTCCGCTTTTTATCCTGTCATGGGGAGTTGTAGCCGTGACGTCTTTCATCTATCTGATCAAGCGAAAGACTCAAAAACAAGCCATCACTTTTTGTTTGCACTTTTCATTGATTTTAATTCTGGCAGGTGCATTAACCACGCACATATCCGGCATTCAAGGTGCAATACACCTGCGCCAGGATGCAGATCCTGTCACTACATTCATAGTGCCTGACGGAGACACACCCAGTTTCCCTTTTCAAGTTTCCCTCAAGGAGTTTCGCTTGGAGTATTATCGGGGAACCTCCGCTCCAATGGACTTTATCAGTACTATCATCATTAACGACGGAACAAAAGGAAACCACGAAGGAGAAGTTTCCATGAATCATATATACAGTTATCGCAGCTATCGTTTCTACCAATCAAAATATGATGAAGACTGCAAAGGCGTTACCCTGGCAGTATCACACGATCCCTACGGAATAACAATTACCTATATCGGATACATTCTTCTATTCTGTTGTATGATCCTTTTCTTCTTTCAGAAAAGAAGCTGTTACCGCAATCTGTTGCGCCATCCTCTACTGCATAAAACAGCAGTCGTATGTATCCTGCTTTTCTGCTGTCCCGCCCATAGTATGAAAGCGACAGAACACCCGGCAACACTGCCAAAACAAGTAGCCGAACAGTTCGGAAATTTATACATATATTATAACGTTCGCATTTGTCCGTTACAAACATTGGCCAAAGACTTTACCATAAAACTATACGGTAAACCAAATTATAAATCGCTCACCGCCGAGCAAGTACTAACTGCCTGGCTCTTTTATTATGATGATTGGAAAAAGGAACAGGTCATCCGCATCAAAAGTAAAGAAGTACAGACATTATTAGGTATAGACCGGGAGTATGCCAGCCTGTCTGATTTTGTAGATATAAACGGATACAAGCTGGAATCTGCCATACAAGGCAATACCGAAGTTAAAGATCGGGCAAGCATTGAAAATGCCAATGAAAAGTTCAATCTCATCAGTATGATCAGCACCGGAAGCCTATTGAAAATCTATCCATGTTACAAAGAGGAAACTCAACAAGTAGCATGGTATTCGTTAGCCGACAAACTACCGCAAGATATGCCGGAAGGGCAATGGATCTTTATCAGAAAAAGCATGAACTATGTAGCCGAAATGATTGCCGGAAAGAAATACGAAGAAGCAAACAGCCTGCTGAAGAAGATTAAGGAATATCAATGTAAAGAAGCAGAAACGATACTTCCCACAGATGCACGTTTCAATGCCGAGAAGATATACAATACTGCAAATTACAATCGTCCCCTAGCCATGTTCTGTATCACGATCGGCTTACTGACCTTTATCCTTTATTGCCGACGGATGATTATACAAGAAAACAGGTACATATATATGAGTCTTTTATTGAATATTGTTCTGGTAGTCATTTTCATTTATTTAAGTACCATCATTGCTTTTCGTGGTTATATAAGCGGGCATCTTCCCCTTTCAAACGGATTTGAAACAATGCAATGCATGGCCTGGTGCAGCATATTACTCACTTTCATCTTACAACGCAAATTCAGCATGGCAATTCCTTTCGGATTTCTAATCTGCGGCCTCACACTACTGGTTACCATGTTCGGAGAAGCTAATCCACAGATTACTCAATTAATGCCAGTACTCACTTCACCATTATTAAGTATCCACGTAATGGTGATAATGGTTGCATATTCACTATTGGCTTTCATTATGCTAAACGGGGTGACGGCCATACTATTACATTTTTCCGGCAAAAACAGCGAGATTCAGATAAAACGTCTGCAAATTGTTAGCGAGATTATTCTTTATCCTGCTGTATTCTTACTCACTGCCGGTATCTTTGTCGGAGCTATCTGGGCAAATGTCTCCTGGGGACGATATTGGGGATGGGATCCGAAAGAAGTATGGGCACTTATCACGATGCTAGTTTATGCCTTCGCACTGCATCCTTCTTCACTCTCTTTTTTCCGCAAACCTATGTTTTTCCATATTTTTTCAGTCATTGCTTTTTTGACGGTATTGATTACTTATTTCGGCGTAAACTTTCTGTTAGGTGGAATGCATAGCTATGCAAATGGATGATATTCAATAAAAAAACATGAATGGAACATAGGTTAGTCAGTAAATCACATTTGCGTTTATCTACCAATTACCCAGCCAGTTACAATGAACATTCTCATCTTCCTAATAGAAGAAAGACTATGGCTTGTCAATTGGGAGGATATTCTATAAAAAGATAACAGTCATTATTCTGACGCACGTAATGTGCAACAGTAAACTCACATATTGTGCGATAGCTATCGCATACACTGTGCAATAGCTGTTGCACAATATGTACGCCAATAATATTATTGCGAAAAAAATTTCATCTATACTATTCAACCATGTAAAACAAAGCATTGTTATAATAAAAGAAGGTGTGTTTTATTTATCTGTATTACAATCAATTATGGATAAATGTGACTATGATGAAGCTGCCACCCCCTATATATAGTTACTAATTTCTATTAGAATACCCACTTCAGGGGATTGCGGGAGCAACGGAAAGCCCCTATCTTTGCAGTATCAGAATTAAATTAATTAGTCATAATTATATTACGTAGCCACATGTAAAAATACATAGGAATCGGCCGAAGTGATTCACCCGCATTTCTTCTATTTGGTTGTTAAGTTGAAAAAACCATATAATGTATTCATTTTGGGATATGAATAGATGACATATTCTAAAAGAGGCAAAAACGTCCGGCTTGTGAAAGCCGGACGTTTTGTTATACTTGCAGTCCATCTCCTGAATCCGACAGACTGCAAACAGAATATGCCCGGACTGTGTATCAGCCCACGAGGTACTTACTGCCCGGCAGATAAGACAACAACTTCGCTAAAATACAGCATCCGCAGAATGTACTTGTACCCACCAACAGAATCGTGACCGGAGTAGAAAAGTATCCTTCCAGCAGTTTATAACTAAAACCGAGAATGAATATATGCATCAGATAAATACCATAGCTCAACTTGGATAGTTGAAGGATAAAATTGTATATCCGCCCCTTTTCAAAAGAAATCTTTTTTATAATGACAAAAGCACCATAAGTCATAAAGACCACATTGAAAGAACAGAAACGCCAGCTCAACTCCAGTTCCTGCAACTGAGTAGCAGTAAAAGTACGGTGATAATATACAATAGCGGTAAACAGATAACCGATAAGGAACAGGCTGACACCGACAAGCAAACTTTTCTTCAATGACCAATTAATATAGGTACGTATGTAATGCGCCAGTACCAAATAACCAATGAACCCGGAGAAATACCAGAAAGTATGGAATTCATTCCAATAACATTCACCATATACATCGCCTACCAACAGTTTTCCATAATGCCAGAAAGTAGTGAGAAACCATACAAGCAAAAAGACCTGTTCGCCACGCTTGGACGTCTCTTTCAACCAGGGAGATAGAACGGGCATAAACATATAGAGTCCGATAAGCATATAGATAAACCAAAGATGACCGCTCGCACCATTAAAATTCCATAGCAGTTGCAACAAGTTAGCCTGCACGTCGGTATAGGTAATATCTCCCCACGACCAAGGCAGGATGGCATACAGCAAAGACCATACTGCAAAAGGAACGACAACCCGGATAAAACGTCGTTTGAAAAAGTTCTGCGAACTGCCCCTCATAGGTAAAAGCAAGTAAGAAGAAGCCATCACGAAGAGAGGAACAGAAGAACGGAAAGCACTGTCAATCACACTCACCCAAAAGCCATCGGATACCGAACGTATCCCGATGGAATCACCATCAATAAAGAAGAACTCACAGGAATGGACCATAATAACCATAAAGCAAGCAATCACACGGAGATAGTCCAAAAATACAATCCGTTCAGCTTGACTCGAATCTTTTATTTGCATAGTAGTAGCTAATTAATTAAATTTGCGCAAAGATAGAAACCGGATAATTACGGTGCAATACTGATATATAACCATACCCCACACACATGGACGTATTAAAAACAGAACTTGAAGAAGCATTCGCTACGCAGCATTTCGACTATACGCGACTCAACCAGGCTACGGTAGACGAGTGCCACACGCTAATACGTTCTCTTACAAAAGTGAATAATGGCTGTGCCGTCCTTTCCGACCTGGCTGCCGATAAAAGCTATTTCTCCATAGGATCATTCGGCGACTTCCTCGGACTATCTGCCGAAGATTTATCACAGGAAATCATTGATTCGGTAGACGAAGACTGTATATATCATCATATCCACCCGGAAGACTTAGTGGATAAACGGATGCTGGAATTAAAGTTCTTCCGTTTCTTATGTGAACTTCCCGTAGACGAGAGATTGAAATACCGTTCCAGTTGCTGCATACGAATGATAAACGGAAAGGGTGAATACAAGTATATAGCCAATCAGACACAAATCTTACAGAACTCGCCTTGCGGAAATATGTGGTTGGCATTATGCCAATACGACTTGTCGCCGGAACAGAGCGAACGCTCAGGGATACAGGCAAGAATCACTAATAATGAGACAGGCGAAGTGATGGTTCTTTCCTTATCCGAAGAACGCTACGCGCTTCTTTCTGTCCGTGAAAGAGAAATACTGCATTTGATTAAAGAAGGTTTTATCAGCAAGGAGATTTCGGTCAGACTGGGTATCAGTATTCATACGGTAAACCGCCATCGGCAGAATATTCTGGAAAAACTAAGTGTGGACAATTCATTGGAAGCAATCCGTACAGCGGAAATAATGAAGCTATTGTAAAATCCATCTATCCCTCATAGAACAAAGCGGATAAAAGTATCACTACTTTCACCCGCTTCTGACCTAACCCAAACTTGACCTAAATATTACAATCCTAATGAAAACTGATTTTAATAGAGAACGTTTATTCATGTTTCAACCATTCTTTTGGTAGAACTTCCTTTTCACCTTTATCATTTACTAATTCCAGTTGCAGCACACCGCCGTTACAATCGAAGTAACGCACTTCCATCGGATGCAATCCGGCTTTCAATGCTTTCTGCACGATAATTTCTACCGGAGAATGTGCGCCATCGTTGTCTCCCAGCAGTTCACCGTCAAGCATCAATGTGCTACCATCGTCCGAGAGAAGGGCAAATGTATAAATACCGTCAGCGGGAACTTCCAGATAACCGGTTATTACCAGTCCGATATCCCCTTTCACTTCTTCGGGGATGGATACGGATTCTACGACATACTCTCCTCTTACGGGAGCAGCGTCAATATCCACACAGAGATTTCCACGGAAGTTGTGCCATACAGCCTTCAGTCCGGGCTGCAAAGAAGCCGGAGCAGTGACTGCTTCCGCATAAGGAGCTTTGACGTATCTCGTACGTGCTACATCCGAAGGAGAACCATCCGGACGGAAAGTACGGAAAGCAAAGTCTGTCGTTTCCTTTATTTTCAGTGAACCATTGTATAGAGACGATTTTCTGGTAGGCATACTTCCATCCGTCGTATAGCGGATTTCAGTGCCGGGCAACGGACAAGTTAAATTCACCGTAGCATCATCAATAAACGCGTTCACCTTATAGAATCCCTGCAAATCGGGGATACGGTAATTCACTCTCATGATATCCATACGCTTGAATTGCGGAACGAGCTGACGGTAAAATTCATCAAGTTCCGGTTTCGCTGCCGGTTCCGCCCATGCTATTTCACTCAATGCAATCATGCGGGGAACAATCAGATATTCAATGCGCTTCATTGTCGGAATCCATTCCGCCCAAAGATTGGCCTGCACACCCCAAATATATTCCTTCTGTTCCTGCGACAGTCTGTCGTCCGCATAGGGGTCGAATGCCAATATCTTCTTTACCGAATTTTGGTCTTGCGCATAGTCGAAATAAAAATATTCATTCGGACAAGCAATCACTTTTTGCTTTTGCGCCGTTGCCGTAGGCAGCGCTTCTTTCGCCCAACTTCTCCACCAGGTAATGGCAGCGTCCGAAGATAATCCGTCCTTCACCACTTCATCCCAGCCTACGAGTTTCTTTCCGTTGGCCTGGAAGAATTTCTCCATATCACGTACGAACCATGCCTGAAGTTCTTCTACCGAACCCAGTCCCTCGGTGCGGATACGTTTCTGGCAACGGGGACATTTCTTCCAGTTGTTCTTCTCTACTTCGTCTCCACCCATATGTACATATTCATAAGGGAAAAGTTCGAAAACTTCCTTGAATACATTCCGGCAGAATTCCAAAGTCGCGTCTTTGCCCGGACAGATGGGAGAAGAGAATGTCTCTCCCCATCCGATTAATCCGTCACAGGCTAAATCAGGATACTGGCTGATAGCTGCCAGGAAATGCCCCGGCATATCAACTTCGGGTATTACATCAATCCCTCTCTGCGCAGCGTAAGCTACTATCTCTTTGATATCATCATGTGTGTAATAACCGCCATACAACGTGTCACCTTCCACAATCCGTATCTTATTTTCAGGAATCAGGAAATCAGTGTTATCTTCCTCTATCACACGTGCCATGCAAGTACGGTCGTGCGTATTGAATTTTCTCCATGCTCCTTTTTCAGTCAGCAACGGATATTTTTCAATCTCTATGCGCCAGCCCTGGTCGTCCGTGAGATGCCAGTGGAATTTGTTCAGTTTATACAGGGACATCAAGTCCAACACGTGCTTCACTTCGTCTTTATTCCAAAAATGGCGGGAAGCGTCCAGCATAAATCCGCGCCACTCAAAACGGGGAGCATCTTCTATCTGTACGGCGGGAATGGAATAAGTCTGCTTCACACCCTGTATTTCTATTTCGGCGGGAAGTAACTGGCGGATAGTGGTAATAGCAGAAATAATGCCCGAATAGTCATTGGCTTCCACCTGAATAAATTCGGGTGTAGACTGGAGCTTGTAAGAGCCGGACTTCCCATTGGTATTCCCCAATTGGAAATAGACATCTACCTGATTTTTATCAGCAGTGACTTCCACAGAAGACGACACTACGTTTCGAAGAATCTCTTGCAGGTAACCGACTGCCGGAAAGAGGGACTGGTCGGACACTCCTATCTTCATTTCATCCTTAAAAACGAAAGCGCCCGACTGCTCGGTCAGACTTACGGGGGTAGGTAAAATTGCGATTTCTTGCTTGACGGCAGGCGTGCAAGCAGAAAATACACAAGCTGATACAATCAGTAGAGAGGTACTTAGTTGTTTGAACATGAGGTTAACTATTTAATAAATTAATTGTCCTGTTTTTAATCGGCCATCTATATATAATACAACTAAAAGCCCCAAACTACTAAAAGGAAATGAAAAGTTTTTTGTGGCTTAGGTTCACAAATTGCTATAAATGATTATCTTTGAGCCCAATTATCACAACAAATAAGGATAAAGACCTGCTTAAATGTCAAGAGAGAATATTTTAATCAAAACCTCATGGATTAGCACCATTGGCAACGCAATCCTGTCCGCATCAAAAATCATTATCGGTTTGTTGGCCGGAAGTCTGGCCGTAGTTGGAGATGGTATCGACTCGGCGACGGATGTCATTATCTCTGTCGTTATGATATTTACGGCACGTGTCATCAGCCGTCCGCCTTCAAAGAAGTATGTATTCGGCTATGACAAGGCTGAGGGTATCGCGACCAAGATTCTATCGCTTGTGATATTCTATGCCGGTATGCAGATGTTACTGTCATCTATTCAAAGCATCTTTTCGGATGAAGTGAAAGAAATACCATCCGCCATTGCCATTTATGTGACTATATTCTCTATTGTCGGTAAACTCTTACTGGCTTGGTACCAGTACAAGCAGGGAAAGAAAATAGACAGTTCCATGCTGACGGCGAACGCGATTAATATGCGTAATGATGTTGTTATTTCGGCAGGGGTCTTGATTGGTTTGCTTTTTACTTTTATATTCAAATTACCTATACTCGACTCGTTAACAGGATTAATAATCAGTCTCTTTATTATAAAATCTTCCGTTGGAATTTTTATTGATTCGAATGTGGAACTTATGGATGGCGTTAAGGATGTCAATGTATATAATAAGATATTCGAAGCTGTCGAGAAAGTGCCGGGGGCAAGTAACCCGCATCGGGTCAGGTCGCGGATGATAGGAAACCGGTATATAATTACGCTTGATATAGAGGTGAATCCGCAGATAACCATCACGCAGGCACATGAGATTGCCGGAGCAGTGGAGAAAAGTATCGAAAGCTCCGTAGATAATGTTTATGATATTCTGGTGCATGTGGAACCTGCGGGGGAATGTCAGACGGATGAGAAATTCGGTATAGATAGGGATATGGTGTGATTCATCTCTACACACTCCTACATGAAACATTAGTTCCATATGCTTGAAACTATTAGTTTCAAAGCATGATGAAACTTTTCGAACCGGTTAATAGCTAATCTTCACTCCGGCAAAGAAGCTTCTCGGCAATGAAGGACCATAAATATAGCCCGAATCACGGTCGGGTCCTTTATCGAAATCATTCTGATAGGCGTTGAAGATATTCTGTATTCCGGCATTCACCTGCAAGTTCACCGACTTATAAAGTTTGAAGTCATAGGCAGCTTTCAGACCGATGTCGAAAAAGTCTTTCGTATTTACCGTTATCGGATTTTCAAGAAACCCCGGAACGGGTTCGTGAGGGACTAGCATCGAACCGGTATAGGTGCCCGAAAGGGCGATGGATAACGGTTTTATCGGGGTATAAGTTGCCGTAAGATAGCCGTAAGTATTCGGTGTACGCATCATTTTCTTCACAGCCGGAGCATCTTCGTTCCATGTATGCGGTTCGCTGTAATGACTCTGTTGCAAAGTAACTCCTGCCTGAAGTTGGAATTTGTTCAAGTAAGCCATTTTTCCTTCCAGTGTCAATCCCATTACCCGTGCGCCCGCCGCATTATGGCGTGTACGTGTCAGAATCCCATCAACTACTTCCCCATCGGTAAGAGCAAAAACATCGGATAATTTGGTATAAAACCCTTCAACGAGAAAGTTGACCTGAAATGCGCCAAAACGATGGTAGATATCTGCCGATGCACTCAGGCTTTGTGACCTTTCTTCTTTCAAATCATCAGCAAGCTTCACCATTGCCACATTACCACCTACATTCTCCACATGCAAATCTTCATCAAAAGCCTGCGGAGCGCGGAAACCTGATGAATAACTCAAACGGAGATTGATATTCTCTGTCGGGTTGTAGCGCAGATTGGCACGCGGGCTGAAAATAATGTGGTCTATCAAGTTGTGCTTGTCCAGACGACCACCGATAAGGAATCCCCAGTGTTCATTCTTCCACTCATTCTGAAGGAATGCACTACCGATATTTACTTTTTGGTCTACCGTACGGTTGTATCCCCACATGTTATCTTCCAGTTTGTCCTGATTGAATTCTATTCCTGCTGTCAGGTCGGAAGGCATAAAGATGCATTTGCCGAAGCTGTAAACATACTGTGAGCCTGCCATCCAGTTGAGGTCAGTGGTGTTTCCGTAAGCATTCAGGTCTTGTCCGCCACCATAGTAACTGTCACGATTGATATGCTGTGCGGAAGCGAATACATTGAAACGATGCTTCTCATTAGGTGAGAAATAATCGAACTTCACACCACCGCCATTGATGGAATGTTCGGTCTGTTCGGCCACATTCGCTTCGTGGGGCGGACGGTTCAACAAGTCTCCTCCTCTGCGGAATTCTTCCATATGGTGATATTCAAAAGTCAGTTTGGAGTAAGTGCTTGTTTTCAGGAAAGAACGGAAGCCGACTGTCTGCCCATGTATCTTGGGGATTTCAGAGTATCCGTCTCCGTCGTGGTCGTAAGCGGAACGGTGGCGGTTCTGCCCGAAGATATATAGTCCGGCACGTTGGTCGTCCGTCACTAATGAGGCATTCAGGGAAGTACTGTTGTCGAAAGCGTCTCCGTCACCGATTCCCGTTATCGTATGAGACAACATGCCCGAGTTACGGATCGGCTCTTTGGTAATGATATTGATTGTACCCGCAATGGCAGACGAACCGAACAATGCCGAGCCACCGCCACGCATCACTTCTACCCGATCTATCATACTGGCGGGAATCTGTTCAATACCATATACGCCGGAGAGTGCACTGAAGATAGGACGTGAATCCAGCAGGATTTGTGTATAAGGGCCGTCCAGTCCGTTGATACGTACCTGTTGGAAACCGCAATTCTGACAGTTGGACTCTACACGTACTCCGGGCTGAAAGCTCAGTCCTTGAGCCAAAGTCGTAGAGTTCGTATTCTCAAAGATTTTCAAATCAACGACATTGACCAGTGTCGGAGCCAGACGGCGGGTCGTTTCATTACGGTTGGCAGATACAACGACACCATCCAGGGCAACCGCGTCTTCTTCTATTTCAAAGTCTTCTTCCAAAGTGCGTCCTTTTTTCAACGTCACGTTGCGCCTTACGGTTTTATAACCGACAGAACTTACTTCGAGCACAAAATTTCCTTCGGGAAGATTCTTCAGGAAGTAGTGTCCCGTAGCATCGGTGACAGTACCGATGGTAGTACCTTTCAGTGCCACTGTGATATATGGCAGATGTTCTTTCGTGTTTTTATCAAGGATATGACCGATAATATTGGCATCCGACTTACGTAATTCGGGATGATTGGGATGTTCGTAGGCTTGTCCTCCGATGGCAGGCAACAGTGCACAGCACAAGCAGACAAGCGAAAATATGTATTTCTTCATTTTTCGTTTGTAATTCGTTCTTCGTTAAGTATTCACGTGAGAAAACAGATAATACCCTGCCTGATTACTAAAAGGCAGAATGTCATCATTCAAATAACGGAAAAACGAATGGCAGGCGGAGCGCGGAGTGCTGTCACTCCATGATAAGGAGCATGAAAATGTGTATGCCGCGGACGTTTGCGCAACAGGCACAATAAAAATGGGATGAAAAGGGAAAGAGCAAAAACAACAGCCGCACCGTCCGCTGTCAGATGAGACAGGAAGTGGATATGTATCAGTTCGACTGTTGAATGCTTATGTGCCGCCCCTTTCTTGAACGGATGTGAATGGACGATTGTCACGCCATTGACCACATGCACGTGGGCAAAGAATGTAAGACTTGCCAAATACGACACAAAGAGTATCGGCAAGAAATAGCGTGTAATATTCAATAACAATCGTTTCACCTCATTTTTGCTTTGGGACGGCAAAGATACAAATATTTCTTTTAACAATCAATGTTCAGACAGAATACTGTTAATATACGGCTGAAGCTATCACTTGTATAAATAGAATCAGAAATACCATAGCAATCGGATAAACGGTTGCATAGGCCACACTGGGGATATTACTGTCCACCATCGAATCGGCAGCAGCCAGACCGGGCGTACTTGTCATACCACCGGTAATAGTTCCCAGCAAATCGAGCAAACTGATTTTAAACACCAGACGTCCTACAAGGGTTGCAATGAGCATCGGCGCCAAAGTGATGGCTGCCCCTACTCCGAACATCAGCAATCCGCTTTCCTGAAAAGTGGCTACGAGGTTCTTTCCGGCAGAAGTTCCTACTTCAGCAAGGAAAAGAAGCAGTCCCAACTGGCGCAGCAACTGATTGGCAGGCCCTGACATAGACCAAATGACGGGCCCTGTCTTACCGACAGCACTCAATACAAGAGCTACCATCAGAACTCCCCCGGTCAATCCCGGCGAGAATGACAGGCTTTCGGAGAAAGAGATATTTATTTTGCCGAACAACACTCCCAGTACAATACCCATTGCAATCGGAAAGAAATCCGTATCGGATAGTTTCTTCGCGTTATTTCCCAGCAGACGGGCCACGCCTTTAAGTCCTTCTTTCTCGCCGACTACCATCAGTTTATCACCGAACTTCAAAGCTAAATCGGGAGATGGAGACAGGTCGATACCGCTTCGACGTACACGGGTCACTGTACAACTGAAGTTTTTCTGTAAATTCAAGTCACCCAGTTGCTTGTTTATCATATCTTTTTTAGTCAGCAGCAGAGACTCGATTTCTTGTGTTTTGTCCAGAGGAAGCTCTCCTTCTTCACGTTTGCCTACCAACACTGCGAGTTGGTTCAGCGATTCTTCGCTGCCTACCGCCTGTATATAGTCTCCTTCATGCAGTACGGTAGAAGCGGTAGGAATGGATATTTCTTCCTTATGTTTCAGTCGTGAAATGACAGCTCCCGTCATACCACGTGCATTAATCTGCATCAGGCTGCGGTCGAATACATTCGCATTGGTGATACGATAGATACAGGTAGTCAACTCCGGGAATTGGCTGCGACGTTCTATCTCCAGACGGCGTGCTTCTTTATCCAAGTCCACCCGCATTATTTTAGGCAGCAGTTTGACAAACAAAATCACCCCGATCACTCCAAACGGATATGCGATACCGTAAGCAATGGATGCCAAAGGTGAATGTGTGCTGTCGATAGCGACTGCCAAACCCGGCGTACTGGTTAGCGCCCCGGCAATCAGGCCAACCACACTGGGTGTGTCGATGTCGAACGCGTACTTCAGTCCTACTGCCGTGAGACAAGCAGAACTGATGATGAGAATGGTAATGATAATCAACGTCTTTCCCTTGCTACGGAAAGAATCGAAGAATCCGGGCCCTGCTTGAATACCGATGGTAAAAATAAAAAGTACCAAACCGAAATTTCCCAATTCTTTGGGAATGATGACGCCATAATGCCCGAAAAGAAGTGCGATAAAGATTACCGCAGACACATCAAGAGATAACCCCTTAATCTTAATTCTTCCCAGCATAAATCCCAACGCGACAATCAGGAAAATGGAGAAATAAGAGGAGTGTAATAAGTCAGTAAACATAAAAATAAAGGTTAGTTTGTTTTAAGGGCGCAAAGGTACGGATTTTATTTTAATCCGCACAACATTCCATCTTACAAGTGCCTTTCTCATTTTCAAATTCCAAAGTGGCATGATGAATACCTGCTTCATAATACCTACATATAATTAACGCCTCAACTCTTTTTCATTTCTTTTGGGTATTTTATCACTTTACGCTTCCCTGTAACTTTGCAACCGAAAAATCAATTAATCATTATCTATCAAAATTAAGTATGAAAATCTTAAACTTTTGGATGGTTGCCCTTATGGCACTGTCACTTTCAACAACATTTGTTTCTTGCAGTGATAACGACGACGATACAAATCTTGCAAAAGAAATTGCAGGTATCTACAATGGTACATTGGAGATATCTGTCATGGGCACATCCTACGGTTCAACTAACGAGTGTAAGGCTGTTATCAAACGGGTATCGGACACAACGGTAGACATTACTCTAAGTGGCTTCGCCAACTTGTCAGGCGGCGGTGGTAATATGAGTTTAGGTAATTTCACCATCACCGGAGTAAATGTAACGACCGGAGCAAACGGAACCTACTCACTCAATCTGGGAGAATATGAATCCACTGACAGCACAGATAAAGTTATCACAGGAGAAAGCCTTAGCGGTACAATCACAGCAGACGGTACAGTCACCATTAATACTGACTTCAAACCGGGCAGTATGCCAATGGCAATTACCGCAGTCTTTACCGGAAGCAATACAACAAGTGCAGAATAAACAATCTAAATCAAAGAAATGAAAAGAAGCAGCAACGCTATTTTCAAATATACAATAATATTGGGAGCGACTATGTCGCTCTCTGCTTGTAATGGAATATTTGAAAACATCTATGATGACCCCATAGAAACCGAAATGGAAATCAAAGAGAATAAATTCTCACAGGTCAAGACTGTTGAATATACTGAATGGGCATATATCGACCTGTCCGCCCGTAAAGTTACCACCGTGCAAATCGGGGAAGAATATGAAGAGGAGATTCCCGAAGAGTGGGATTTCGCTATTCACCGCTATGATATAAAAACCAATGGTGGTGCTGCCTGCCAGACTGACTATACGAGCATTGATGATTTTATCGCAGCAGGAAAACTACCCGAAACCGGAAAATTTGTCGAGGATGAATGGACAACAAACAAAATAGCCATTGATATGTCCGGCATGATGGAAGGAAATATCGTTTATATGGACTCCTATTACAATACCGTCTTATCCGGTTGGCTGAACGTGGATACTTCTACAATGCCACCTATCTATACGATGTCAAGCCAAGTCTACCTGTTACGCTTGAAAGACAATACGTATGCGGCTATCCGTTTTAGCAACTACACCAATGCTAAAGGCATAAAAGGATACATCGACTTCGATTTCTCATATCCAATCGAGTTCGATTAAAATAACCAAGAAAACAACAACAAGGAATGAAACATATATTTATCGTATCAATCTTATTTTTTTCTTTTATAGCAACCTGTTCCACATTTGCCCAACGGTCAACCTATCACGTCAGCGGACGCGTAACTGATGTAAACGGCGAACCACTCCCCGGCTCTACCATCGCTATCAAAGGAGCAGGAATCGGGGCAGTCACCGCACCTGACGGAACATATACATTACAATTACCCGGAATCGGTACATATATCATTACCGCCTCTTATGTCGGTTATCAAACAGAAGAAAAAACAATCACGACCGAGAAGGGAAAGAAAATAAATTTCCGTTTGTCTGAGAATCAAGTTGACCTCGGAACAGTTGTTGTCACCGGTACCCGTACCCCTAAGCTGCTGAAGGACGCTCCTATCATCACACGGGTGATTACATCGGACGATATTAAAAAAGTAAACGCCAACAATGTCGCCGACCTGCTGAAAACAGAGCTTCCCGGCATCGAGTTCACTTTTTCCATGGATCAGCAGACTGCTATCAATATGCAAGGTTTTGGCGGAAATTCCGTATTGTTCCTGGTAGACGGCGAACGTCTGGCAGGAGAAACTCTGAACAATGTGGATTACGAGCGTCTGAATCTCGACAATGTGGAACGCATCGAAATAGTGAAAGGCGCGGCATCCACTCTTTACGGTTCGAGTGCTATCGGTGGGGTTATCAATATCATCACGCGTGAATCGGATGACCCCTGGAACCTGAATCTCAATTCACGCTTTTCCGAGCACAACGACCAGCGATATGGCGGCAGCGTAGGATTTAAAGCCGGCAAGTTCAGCAGTCTGACGAATGTACAATACAACAATGTAGATACCTACAATGTGGACAACACAGGAGATTTCTCCACTGTATTCGGAAGCCGGGTATGGAACTTCAAGGAGCGGTTGATTTACCATCCGTTGGAAAGTCTCAGACTGACTGCAAGAGCCGGATATTATTTCCGCGAACGGAACAAGCCGGGAGATACTCAGGACAGATATAGAGATTTCAGCGGTGGACTGAAAGCCAACTATACCTTTAATACATTGAGTAACCTTGAAGTCGGTTATACTTTCGACCAGTATGACAAGAGCGACTACCAGGTACTTTATAAAAACGATGTGCGTGATTATAGCAATGTTCAGCATAACGCGCACGCACTCTATAATTATACTTTTAATGACAAGCATACTCTGACCATCGGTGCCGATTACCTGCGTGATTATCTGATGTCCTACCAGTTCACGGACAATACTGATTATACCATGCATACAGTGGATGCTTTCGGACAGTTCGACTGGAATCCGACAGAAAGGCTGAATGTGATAGCCGGACTGCGATTCGACTATTTCTCAGATTCCAATGTCCGCCATCTATCCCCACACTTGGGAATGATGTATAAAATAGGTAACTGTTCATTAAGAGGTTCGTACTCTCAAGGATTCCGTTCACCGACATTAAAAGAAATGTATATGGTGTTCAACATGGCAAACATGATGATGATTTATGGTAATCCCGACCTTAAATCGGAAACAAGCCATAACTTTTCCCTGTCTGCCGAGTACACCAAAAACCGCTATAACTTTTCTGTTACGGGATATTATAATTTGGTACACAACCGTATCAACACTGTTTACAGCGACAATCCCAAAGGGCAGATATATACCAATACCGACAAAGTGGACATCGCGGGAGTGGATGCCAACCTTTCCGCCAAGTATCCCTGCGGACTGGGTTTCCGCATGTCATATACGTTTATCCATGAGTTTATGCGCGACGGCCAGAAGAAGTTTACGGATACACGTCCACACACGGCAACCGTAAGAATAGACTGGGGTAAAAACCTGAATAACATGGACTTTAATTATTCGCTCAACGGACGCGTGTTGTCCAAAGTAAAGACGAATGTGTATAACGACAGTTTCAATAACCCTTCTGCGGGAAGTCATGCTGCCACATATCCGGGATATATGATATGGGATCTTACTTTCTCGCTGGGTGTATTCAAAGGAGTCAACATGAATCTGGCCATAAACAACCTGTTTGATTATGTGCCGGATTACTATTACTTCAACTCCCCCACTACAACGGGAACCAATCTGACTCTCGGCCTTTCACTGGACATAGACCGTTTCTTCAAAAAATAGACAACAATAAAACTACATACAAAGCTAAAAATAAGAGAAATGAAAAAGAAAAGCAAAATCATCTCAGGTGTATGCATCGTTGCTGCGGCTCTGATAGGAATATCCGTATGGAATACCTGGTTCAGCGCTACAAAGATTGCCTTTGTCAACTTCCAGACCATACAACAGGGAAGCATCTCGAAAGCCAACGATAACCCATCCGTCAAACTTAGTGAAGTATCTCTCGACAACCTCGACCGCCTGGCAAGTTATGACATGGTATTTGTCAACGGCATGGGCTTGCGCATTGTCGAAGAGCAGCGTCAGCAAATACAGCAGGCGGCCGACAAAGGCGTACCTATATATACTTCCATGGCAACGAATCCCGCCAATAATATTTGTAACCTTGACAGCGTGCAGCAGAATCTGATACGCGGCTACCTGACGAACGGCGGGAAAACCAACTACCGGAACATGCTGAACTATATCCGCAAAGCGATTGACGGGAAAGTATCTTCCATACAGGAAGTGGAAGCCCCTGTGGAAAGACTGAGCGATATGCTGTATCATGCCGGACTTACAAATCCCGATGATGAACTGGAATTTCTCTCTGTCGCAGACTACGAGAAATTCATGAAGGAAAACAACCTGTATAAAGAGGGTGCAAAGAAAATTATGATTACCGGACAAATGGCGGATGCCACCGGATTGATTGAAGCTCTCGAGAAAGAAGGCTACAATGTTTATCCCGTCCAGTCAATGACGAGATTTATGGCTTTCATTGATGAAATAGAGCCGAATGCTATCATCAACATGGCTCACGGACGTATGGGCGACAAAATGGTGGATTACCTGAAAGCAAAGAATATCCTGCTGTTTGCTCCGCTCACCATCAACAGCCTTGTAGAAGAATGGGAAAAAGACCCGATGGGAATGGCAGGCGGATTCATGTCGCAAAGCATCGTAACCCCGGAAATCGACGGTGCGGTTCGTCCTTTTGCGTTATTCGCACAGTACGAAGATGAAGAAGGACTGCGCCATTCTTACACTGTCCCCGAACGCTTGAAGACTTTCGTTTCTACGATAAACAATTACCTGAATCTGAATGCCAAGCCGAATAATGAGAAAAAGGTTGCCATCTACTATTACAAAGGCCCCGGACAAAACGCACTGACCGCTGCCGGAATGGAAGTGGTTCCTTCTCTTTATAATCTTCTAGTCCGCATGAAACAAGAGGGATATAGTATCTCTAATCTGCCTGCCAATGCTGAAGAATTAGGTAAGATGATACAGGCACAAGGAGCTGTTTTCAACACTTATGCCGAAGGGGCCTTCAATGAATTCATGCAGAACGGACACCCCGAGCTGATAACCAAAGAAGAATACGAAAGTTGGGTGGAAGAATCGCTCCGTCCGGAGAAATACAAAGAAGTAGTGGATGCTTTCGGTGAGTTCCCCGGAAATTACATGGTGACTCCCGACGGCAAACTGGGCATCGCCCGCCTGCAATTCGGAAATGTTGTCCTGTTGCCGCAAAATGCTGCCGGAAGCGGTGATAACTCTTTTCAGGTGGTGCACGGCACGGATATGGCTCCGCCGCATACATATGTCGCTTCTTACCTATGGATGCAACATGGCTTCAAAGCTGACGCTCTGATTCATTTCGGTACGCACGGCAGCCTTGAATTTACCCCAAGAAAGCAAGTGGCATTGTGCAGCAATGACTGGCCCGACCGCTTGGTAGGTGCAGTGCCTCACTTCTATATCTATTCTATCGGTAATGTAGGAGAAAGCATGATGGCTAAACGCCGCTCTTATGCAACGGTACAGTCTTATCTCACCCCGCCTTTCCTCGAAAGCAGTGTACGCGGCATCTACCGGGAACTGATGGAAAAGATTAAAATCTATAATAACTCACAGAAAGAGAACAAAGACCCGGAATCACTGGCTGTCAAGACGTTGACCGTGAGAATGGGTATTCATCGTGATTTGGGTTTGGACAGCATTGCCAACAAACCTTATACAGAAGATGAAATCGCCCGCGTAGAGAACTTCGCAGAGGAACTGGCTACGGAGAAAATTACCGGACAGTTCTATACTATGGGAGTTCCATACGAACCGGAACGAATTACGTCTTCCGTCTATGCAATGGCAACAGAACCGATTGCTTACAGCCTTTTGGCTCTCGACAAGCAGCGTGGAAAAGCTACGGATGCTGTCAACAAGCACCGTAGTCTCTTTACACAACAATACCTGACTCCTGCCCGTCTGCTAGTAGAAAGACTAATGGCTAATCCTGCATTAGCTACGAACGAACTCATCTGCCGTACTGCCGGAATCACACCGCAGGAACTGGCTAAAGCACGTCAGATAGAAGCCAGTCGCAATGCCCCGAAAGGCATGATGGCTATGATGATGGCTACAACAGATAGAAAGGAAAAGCCACAAGGAATGGCAACCATGATGGCAGCTATGGGACAGGCTCCGAAAGAATATAGCAAGGAAGAAGTGGAATTCGCACTTGCAATAGCCGAAGTGGAACGTACCATCAAGAATGTAGGCAACTATAAGAATGCACTTCTGACAAGTCCCGAAAAGGAGCTTGGCAGTCTGATTAACGCATTGAATGGCGGCTACACCGCTCCTACTCCGGGCGGTGACCCGATTGCCAATCCGAACACATTACCTACGGGACGTAATATGTATGCCATCAACGCCGAAGCAACTCCTACGGAGTCTGCCTGGGAAAAAGGTATCGCTCTTGCCAAACAGACGATTGATACTTACAAACAACGTCACAACGATTCCATACCACGCAAAGTGAGCTACACTTTATGGTCATCCGAATTTATAGAGACAGGCGGTGCTACTATTGCACAAGTTCTTTATATGTTGGGTGTAGAGCCTGTACGTGATGCCTTCGGTCGTGTCAGCGATTTGAAACTGATTCCTTCCGCAGAGTTGGGACGTCCGCGCATTGATGTAGTAGTGCAGACTTCCGGACAACTCCGTGACCTTGCCGCTTCGCGCCTGTTCCTTATCAACCGGGCAGTAGAAATGGCTGCCGCCGCGAAAGATGACAAGTTTGAAAATCAGGTTGCTGCCAGTGTGGCCGAGGCCGAACGCGTACTAACGGAAAAAGGACTAAGCCCGAAAGATGCCCGTGAAATATCTACATTCCGTGTATTCGGTGGAGCTAACGGTTCGTACGGTTCGGGTATTCAGGAAATGGTGGAAGCCGGTGACCGTTGGGAAAATGAATCGGAAATCGCCGCCACTTATCTCAATAATATGGGAGCCTATTATGGTAGCGAGAAGAATTGGGAAGCCTTTCAGAAATTTGCTTTCGAAGCTGCATTAACCCGTACGGATGTCGTAGTTCAGCCCCGCCAAAGCAATACATGGGGAGCTTTAAGCCTTGACCATGTTTATGAATTTATGGGTGGAATGAACCTTGCGGTGCGGAATGTAACCGGCAAAGACCCTGATGCCTATCTTAGCGACTACCGTAACCGCAACAATATGAAGATGCAGGAGCTTAAAGAAGCCATCGGAGTGGAAAGCCGTACAACAATTCTGAATCCTGCGTATATCAAAGAGAAAATGAAAGGCGGAGCTTCCTCAGCCAGTGAATTTGCGGAAGTTATCACCAATACATACGGATGGAACGTGATGAAACCTGCCGCCATCGACAAGGAGCTGTGGGATAACATTTATAATGTATATGTAAAGGACGAACTCAACCTGGGAGTAAAGAAATACTTTGAGCAACAGAACCCTGCCGCTCTGGAAGAAATGACAGCCGTTATGCTGGAAAGTGTCCGGAAAGGATTGTGGAAAGCAAGCGAGGAACAAGTAGCAGAATTGAGCAAATTGCACACGGAGATAGTAAATACCTATCGTCCGTCCTGTTCGGGATTTGTCTGCGACAATGCGAAGCTCCGCGATTTCATTGCTTCAAAATCCAACGCACAAATTGCGGCACAGTATAAAGAGAGCATCTCCAAAATCCGCGAAGCTAAAACAAACGGAGATGATAAAGGAATGGTCATGAAAAAAGAAGAGATGAATCAGGTGGCGGAACAACAGACAAATACATTGAGCAATGTAGCCGTCGGCATCGCCGTTATCATCGTTATACTTGCCTTGATACTCTTTGTACGCAAACGCCGTAAAAACAGTCAGGTGTAAATCAAAAACCGGTAATTTAGATTTTGTAATCAGTAACTTGTAATTAACAATAATGGATACAGTTGTCCTTGTACTTATGTTTCTTACAGCATTTAATTTTCTGTTGAAGCAAACCTTTTGGAAAACCATAGCGGTGGGAGTTATCGCCGCTATCTGTGCTGTGTTTGGCGGATTGATGTGGCCGTATGCTATCGAGCAGTCGAAATCACAGATAGCCGATTGGCTCAGTAACCAGCCTTTGATGCTGGATACATCTGTGATTCTAAGCATTGAGGTCTGCATACAAATGGCGTATGCCATGCTGGCTGTCCACGTAGCCAATGACTATCCGGTCAAGCCGCGCATGATAGTGATGTACCGTTTTCTCCGCTGGTTTCCGGGAGTATTGATTTTCCCGGTTTTATTCAGTGGATTGGTCTATCTCATCTTTGCATTTCCCGGTATTTCTTTTCAAACGATAGCCTGGAGTTATGCAGCTTTCATGCTGGTAGTGATACCGTGCGGAAGATACCTGCTACTCTACCTCTTGCCGGAAAAGGAACTGCGGTTGGAACTTTTCTTCCTGACCAATGCACTGGTAGCCATACTGGGTATTGTAGCCACTGTGAACGGAAAGACTTCAGCAGCAGGTGTCAGCGAGATAGACTGGAAAGCACTGTTGGGCGTGACAGCTATCGCATTGACCGGCGGAGCCTTAGGTCTTGTCTGGTGGAATATCCGCAGCAAACGAAAAGAAAAAAGCATGAAATAAATAAAGAAAGAAATAACTTACTAAATAATCAACAACAATGAACTACATATCAGATATTTTATATTGGATTTCTACAGGATTGCTCGTTCCTGTCATCGTGTTATTAATCATCCTTTTCTGCCGTGCCATCTTACTTGCCGGCAGTTTCTACGGTCAATACTTATCTATCCGTAAAACAGAAGCTTTGCTTCGCAATGAGCTGGGCAAGTTAACTCCGGATACCGTTGGGGAGCTGAGTTCCAAACTACCGGAGAAATCAAGGTCACTCGTTATCATGTATATGCGTCAGATATTGGATGCCCGTGATACCCCGGCACAGGTACAGCGTTTGCTCGCTAACTTTGAAATCGCGGCCGACAAAGACCTTGCTATTTCCAAAACGCTGACAAAACTCGGGCCTATTCTGGGACTTATGGGAACACTTATTCCAATGGGCCCCGCCCTCGCAGGACTGGCAAGCGGTGATATCGCTTCCATGGCTTATAATATGCAGATAGCTTTTGCAACAACCGTAGTCGGACTGGTGGCAGGCGCCGTAGGTTTCCTCACACAACAGGTAAAACAGCGATGGTACTTGCAGGATATGACCAATCTCGAATTTATCTCCGAGTTACTCAACGAAAAGAGAAACAATACTAAAACCATAGAGAAATGAGACATAACTTATTACGAAAAGAAGAGGACACCGACCCAATCAGCGTAGTTTCCAACCTGTTCGACGTTGCTATGGTTTTCGCTGTTGCCTTGATGGTGGCTCTTGTCACCCGGTACAACATGACGGAAGTGTTTTCACAGGAAGACTTTACGATGGTGAAGAATCCCGGTAAGGAGAACATGGAAATCATAACTAAGGAAGGAAAAAAGATTAACCGTTATACTCCATCCGAAAACCAGGACAAGAAAGAAAGTAAACGGGGTAAGAAAGTAGGTATTGCCTACGAGTTGGATAATGGAGAGATTATCTATGTACCGGAATGATTTAACATTTTTCACTTATATTGTTAAAAAAAGGTAGCATCACTGTTACCTTTTTCAACACAGGATAGCGCTGGATTCCACAGAGAATAAAACTACGTTTTACCAGCACCCCTAAAAATAAAGCCCCGCTTTGCAAGAGCTAAAGCTTAGCTTTACATCTTCTAAAGCTAAGCTTTAAGCTATACCAAACGGAGCTTTTTCAGTTCATCCTAAAAAGTAAGGATGGGGTAGAAAATATTATTCGTAAGTAAGTGTTATAGTAGTTGGAAATATATAGGCTTCAGGCACCCCCTCCATTGACACAGAGGTCAAATAACTATTTTCATCCAATTTACATTTCAATATATGCTCCATTTCAGATGAATCCGTAAAACTCTTCAAAAGATTCATACTCTTCGCACCTGAAAGTCCTAAAAGCTCGGCATAGAAGATTTCCCTATTAATATCATTTGTTAATATATAAGAGAAGCATTTAGCAATATCAACTCCCTTAACTTTCTGATTTTCATCATAAGTAAACGAATCATCCCCCACTTTAACAGCATTATCCTTTTGCCATTCCAAAGCCAATGTAACTCTCGAATTACTAACTCGTTTTATCTCCGCTAATTTATTATCAGTATAGTTCCAAGCATACTCTCTATTATCCAACTCCACATCCTTATGCTTGATTACACAATTGCCTTCTACATATAAATTAAACGGATAATATTTCTCATCATCCTGTCCGGTCACAGCCAAAATCTCACCATTAGAATAAGTAAAATTATACCACACATCGTTTCCCGCTTCGTCCTTACTGATTTTTTCAACCTGTCCTTGTGCATTATACTTCAAATAATAAGGAATTTCCGTTGTTCCCATATCGACAGCGCTATAATCCACAACTATCTCCATAGACTTCAATCTGCGTTCCTTCACAAGACCAATTTCTCCTAATATCCATTCACCGCCATTCTGAGCCAAAACCAAGCTATATGCACCTTCAGCAACAGTAGAAGGAACATCACATACCAATCCGTTATTACGGTCTGTGATAGTCAGTTCAGTCTTAACAGTCGTATCATCAACTTTCACCAAATAAATCTTGCATGCGACATCGAAATTGTTTCCTCCAATAGACAGTGCCTTACCCACATAAGCCTCTTCCGGAACAGTCAGACCGATAATCGGAAGTGCGGCAGGAGTCAGTTTTATTTTGCCTAATTCCCACACTCCGTTCTGTGACAATACCAACGTATAATCACCTGCCTGTACAGACATCGGTATAGTGAAACTAACTCCGGAAGCGCTAAATGTCGGATTTGCAATGGCAATTTCCACATTATCTGCCCCCTTCAATGATAACTTGGCAAGAGAAGCATCAAATCCTGTACCTCTCACTAATACTTCTGTACCAATCTCAGCCTCAGCTGGAACTGAACAATTTGTAATCGGATTACTTTGTGGATTTTCATCGTCATCACTCGAACAAGCCATGAATACGCCTACCGCGCATATCATCAACATCATAAACCAAATTTTCTTCATAATCAAATCGTTTTTAAGTTATTAATTATTTATAAAGTTGTATTTATATTCCTTCCAATGCGTCCAGTACATGTTCCGTATCCTCCGAAGAAGGACGGGACATATTGTTATTTATGATTTTACCCTCTTTGTCCAACAAGATGAAACGAGGGATACCGTCAATGTTGTAAGCACGCTTAAAGCTACTTTGCGGACCGATGTGCAGTTGTACTCCTGCCAATTCGCCGCTCTTCACCCGCTCTTCCCATTTCGTCTTGTCATAGTCGATGGAAAGTCCGAGAAAAACAATATCTTTTCCGGCAAAACGTTCTTCCAGTTTCTTCAAAAAAGGAAGCTCACGCTTACAAGGTGCACACCACGTAGCCCACATATCAATGTAGACATACTTTCCTTTAAAGTCCTTCAAAGAATATTCCTTGCCGTCAACGTCCACCGCTTCAAAATCCGGAGACGGTTTGCCGGGAGAAGCCAAATCCCACTTATCAAATTTCGCTTTATAATCGGCAAGCAATGCCGTATCCTTCACATACGTATGATATATATTCTCCATATCAGTAATATCCTTGATGCCAAACTGGTCGACATGCGAAGCGGCTATATGATGCAACAGGGTTTGTTTCACCTTTTCACTCCGTACATTGTCGGCAATATACCGCATCTCAGCTACAGCCTTCGGATAATAACCGGCTACATTCCGATTGGCTTCATCAAGCACATGGGCAAGTTCAATCATGATAGTACGGTATTCGCGTACATCCACCCAGTCTTCATCCTCCACCCAATAGGCGCGAATGGCGTCATAATAAGCTTGTCCGGGACGATACGTACTATCTTTCGAATAGGCATATCCCACAGGATACATAATCAACGCACTTCCGAATCCATAACGGATACGCCCTTCTTCCATTTTTTCGAACTTACCGATATTTCCCAACTGATGAGCATCCAATAACTTCCGGCTTTCCTGTTCCTTTTGTTCAACCTTCTGCACAAACTCCGTCAATGGTAACGCATAATTCTCCTCCGCCAATGGCATGAGCGTCACGCTGTTCAGGTAATCTACAACAGGTGCCTTTTCTCCCTCAAACTTAAAAGTACGCAGATAGTCATTTCCGTCAAAAGTGATACGAACCCTATCGCCTTTCTCCACATAAACTTGTTTCTCCTGTTGCCCATAGAAAAGACGCGCATGTGCAGCTTCCACATCTCTCAATGTGAACACCGCATGTCCTTGTTCATCCAAGGGAATTTCACAGACTGTCATCTGATATACCAATACTACCTGCCGGAGAGTAGGATGCTGCACATCAAAGGTTATTTCAATATCATCCGGCTTGGTGGAAGAGGCGCAAGCACACGCCAAGAATATCCACATCAATAATAAATAGTTCTTCATATTTTTATTTGAAATTAATTATATGTCTCGTTTCTTGTTTTTTATCTCTCCCGATAAGTGACATCCACAATGTCTGTAAATCCTGTATATACGGCAGGAGTGACAGTAGAGAAATCACCTTCTCCGGACAACCCTTCATAGATTCTCAGCGTACCTTTTCCGTTCTTCGTACTACCTACCACCAAATCAAACGAACGATTGGCATTCGCAACTTTCTGGTAAAGGTTGAACTTAAGGCACGTAATTGTTTCCCCACTCAACGTAAACTGTTTTTCCGCTCTCAAAGGTTTCTCCGACAAGTCAACCCGGTAGAGTGTTCCGCCTACAGCATAATACATGTAGTTGCGCAAAGAACTGAATGCATACAAGTTGCCCTCTTTCCCGATGTCGGTACAAGCAGACAAATCACCATAATAAGCCCTGCCTATAATATAGGTACAGTCGGCAAACAACATAAAATCACCTAACTGAATGCCATACAAATGCAGTTTGCCCCCTGTATCCTTCAAAAGCGTATAGGTGGTTCCCATCTTGGCATTGCCTGCATCATATTTAGTATTTTCCATATACACATACTCATAACCGACCGGATACTCCTCAAAAGCGTCGCCGACAACCTTATCACTGCCTTTCGCCTTTCTGGCTATCTCTTCCATACCTGTGATTTCCTGTAAAGGCTCATATCCGCCCAACGCTTCCGAACGCATCATCGGACAGTAAGTTACAAAACGCTTGTTGTCGATATCGTACATCAGATAAACCGCCGCATACATGGTAGCCCCCACATTGGCACCGACATGCGGAGCAACACCGAAATCTTTATTCACTTTCGTTCCATAAAGCCCGTCAATAGATATTGTCTCATTGTAATAAGCATCTGTTCCGCTCACCATCATTCTGCCAAATCCTGCCAAGGTGATGGAATAAGGACATAAATCTGCCAATGTAGCTACCTCATATTTAAATTCATATTCTTCTTTCCAGATAAACTTGTTCTTACCTAAACGAGTGGCCCCCTGGTCTGTCAACAGATAGTAAGGCGAATCCTGAGCTGCGTATTTGGACAACCATTGTATCTTGCGCGGTCCCTGATATTCGGGCATATCTTTGTTGCTCTTCAAAAGGTCAGCGTAGGTCTCCCCCGTCACCGTAGAAACCATATCCAAACGCGCCCGACCACCGTCAGAACAAAGCACCATCCAGCCTTCGGTCGTTGTATCACTCACGGTCAGTTGGTAATTTTTCTGCCAATAAAGCCCGGAGTCTTTTTCTTTCACGGTAAAATACAATGTATAGATACCTGCGGCAAGTTCTACCTGATAATCCAAATTCCGGTTTTCTCCGATGAGGGTCACTTCGTTACTCTCATCCTGGTTGATGACCTTCCATTCATACTCATATTGGTCTTTCGGCCGAGCTGCAACCCCTAAGTCAGGATTCAGCCGCAAATGTTCATACGTAAGTACGGAAAGATTATCCTCTACGCCCGAAATTTCAAGTTCGGCCAGTTCGTGATAATCATAATTTCCCTTATCCTCTGCACAAGCCATCGCCCCCAAGGAGAACAGGCTTACATATATAATCTTTTTCAGTCTCATCTTTCTCAATTATTACTTGTATCTCGAAAACTTAACGGTTCCCCGGTTTTAATATCCAGTACGTCTTTATCAAACTCTTCCCCCCGGTCACGTTTGGCAACCTCCCGGGCAACATACTCCGTCATCTCAGAGTAGATAAACAATTGCATGGAAAACGTTATCTTGGATGCATCATTGAAATCCGACGGTGCAATATCCAAAACCTTGCATATCAGTTCGAATTTCTGCTGCGAAAATTCCCCTATCAGCCCTTTCTCCCACGCTGAGGGGGGAGCAACAAACATATCGGAATAAATAATGCGGAAACGCAACGTGGAAATGGTATCCCCATTCACCTGTACTTCTTCCGGCACCGGTAATGAGAAACAAGCATTCGGCAATATCTCCAATGCAATTGTTTTAGCTTCCTCCTTCAATCGAGGGATTCTTTTAAGGACAACGGTATAGTTCAAGAATGTAGCTCCGGCAGGTAATTCCGCCTTATCCGGTAATGTATAATCTACTCCTTCTACTGCATCTTCCGAAGTGACACGCAACTCTATCGGTCGCGCATGAGACACAGGACGACCCAATAACTGAATTTTTACCGGCACTTCCATTTCATCCGTATTTTCATACACAAAGGTCCGATTGACATTGTCGAGTAATGCACTGGAAGAGGATATATTGGCACGGTTGTTAAAGTAAATACCGTCAATCTCTTCAAAAGCCGCCGGAACTCTTTCATCACAAGCACTCAACGCCACCGCAGCCAACAGACTTGCATAAAGTATCTTTTTCATTTTCTTTCTACATTTTCGTTATTAATCAGTTCTCTGTCTCCGAATCGGGCAAAGGCACGATAAATATTTCATCACTCGGCTCCGGATTTTTATTGGGTGTTGCAGAGTAGTAGATCCGGGAGAATAAACGTTTGTACAAAAAGAACAATTGCCCTTCCCCATACAACTCACGGATATATTCGTAAATAAGCATATCCCGGTTGAGAGTCTGCAAATTGGATATGCCCCGATACTTACGAAGGGTATTGAGATATGAAATCCCCGCAGCCAAGTTATCCGACTGGCTTTCCGTAGCTATCAGATACATTTCGCCAAGACGCAGCATAGGAATCATGGTATTCTCTATCTTTCCGACAGCAGCCATATCCGAATACTTGTAGAAGTATTTGTTGGCACCGACAGCCGTCCAGTTCACCTGATTGCGATAATCGTCCTGATTCCCTCCAGTAGCAATTCCTCCACCATAAATATAATTATTCATCCAATCGGTTTCCATTCTGAACACACAACCCGGCAAACGGGCAGGGTCGTAATAATTTTTAAACAACAAGTTACGATTGGAATGAGACAACGCAAAGATGACTTCGGACGAGAAAATCCTGTCGGGATCTTCCGGCGAGCCAATCACCAGACTTTTATCCACGAAAGGAAATATTCCGTTGTTGGCCGCTTTGATTACTTCTGTCGAATAATTAAAAGCTCCCTCCCTGTCACCTGTATATAAACATACACGTGCCAACAAACCGGTCACTGCGTAATAGTTCAAACGCAACGCACGGTAACGCAGAAAATTGCCGGAAGAATTTATATCGCCACTCATCATCGTGCCTTCCGTTATAATCGGGTCGTACGCAAGGAGAATACGCGCCTCTTTCAAGTCGGCTACAATATTCCGGGCAACCTCTACAGCAGGAAGCGGACTCTCCGGGATATTTTTCTGCGATGTATAGTAAGGAATACTTGCTTTTTCTTTATCCCGTGAATATACGGGGCCAAACAAACGTAACATATCAAAATGAAGCATGGCTCTCAATGCCAGTGCTTCCCCACGGACAATCCCATAATTATCGTCAGTAAACAATGCCTCATTCCCTTCCAGATTCTCCAGAATTTTATTACAGTTCAAAATTAATGAATAGGCTTTATCCCATGTGGCACTCAGCCGCGAACGCCAATAGTCCGTACCATATTCATAATTGCTCAAATCTTTGTAATTACCCCATACCATATTGTCCGTACCGATAGCATAGGCCCCTCCCATAACTTCAACCATTTCTACAGAAAGGGCACTACCATACAAGGCTTCATGGTTCAATTCGATATATACCCCGTTCAGAAGTTTGAAGAATCCCTCTTCGGAAGACAGTAATTCTTCTTCCGATATCTGATCGTAAGGTTTCACATCCAACCATCCACTGCATCCGCTAAACAAGAAAAGGAAACAACAGGCTACCGCAATATATATTTTTCTATTATTCATCATTCGTTTCATTATTATTCCAGTTTATTACATTCTAAAAAGTAGCTCCTATCGAAAAAGAGACGGTACGCGCAAACGGATAGTCGATACCTCTTTCATTTTTAACGGTCGACCAACGGAACAAATCGTTCATATTCGCCTGCAAGGTCAATGCCGACAATCCGATTCTCTTGACAAAACTCTGTGTAAACTCATAGCCGACATTCACCGACTCACAACTAAGTGTATTTTCGTCCATCACAAAACGAGACGATTTATCCGTTTTCTGTACTAACGAAACCCCTTTAAACTGTGCTTCGCGGTTCGACTCCGACCAACGGTCGTACAAAGCACGCTTATCCTGATTGTTATACACCTCTTCCGTACCAATATTCTCGACTTTCTGGAACAATGAAGTATTGAACACCTGCCCTCCTAACTGATAACGGAAATAACAGCCGAGACTAAATCCTTTATAATAAAAAGTGGTTCCAAATACACCTTCCAGTTTCGGTTCGGTATCCCCTACCACCACTTCATCACTTACATCATAACTGAACGAATAAGAACCGTCTTTTTTAATAAACAACTCCTTGCCGGTAGCAGGATCGATTCCAGCCGAGCGTACCGCCCATATAGCAGTCGGGCTACCACCG
>UMFP01044904.1_pt1 | contig 53114 bp, 47 predicted proteins | sample 1965031 | NCBI WGS metagenome assembly UMFP01 (sample SAMEA4836048, study PRJEB28245) | human gut metagenome | biome: gut microbiome; material: fecal sample | place: Denmark | collected 2008
TGCGTCGGGCGAGAAGGGGTTGCTCTACGGAGCTTATCACCTCCTGCGTCTGCAAGCCACCGGGGCGGACTGCTCGCAGCTGGATGTCACCGAACGTCCGGCATACGACCTCCGCATCCTCGACCACTGGGACAACCTCGACGGGACCATCGAACGGGGTTATGCCGGACACTCCCTGTGGAAATGGGAGGAACTGCCCGCCGTCTCACCCCGCTACGAGGCATACGCCCGGGCAAATGCGTCGGTGGGTATCAACGGAGCCGTGCTGAACAACGTGAATGCTTCGCCCAAGATGCTGGCGACAGACTACCTGAAGAAGGTGAAGGTGCTTGCCGACATCTTCCGTCCCTACGGAGTGAAGGTCTATCTGTCGGTGAACTTCGCTTCGCCGATGGGCCTGGGCGGACTGGAGACTGCCGACCCGCTCGATGCCGGCGTACAGGCATGGTGGAAGCAGAAGGTGAGTGAGATTTATGCCCTCATCCCCGACTTCGGCGGCTTCCTGGTGAAGGCGAACTCGGAAGGGCAACCCGGTCCCTGTGACTATCACCGCACACACGCTGAAGGAGCCAACATGCTGGCTACGGCGCTGAAGCCCTACGGAGGCATCGTCATGTGGCGTGCCTTCGTCTATGCTCCCTCCAGCGATGACCGTGCCAAGCAGGCGTACAATGAATTCCTGCCGCTCGACGGACAGTTCATGGACAACGTCATCGTGCAGGTGAAGAACGGACCGGTTGACTTCCAGCCGCGCGAACCCTACAGTCCGCTGTTCACGGCGATGAAGCACACCGACCTGATGGTGGAGTTCCAGCTCACGCAGGAGTACCTGGGGCACTCCAACCACCTGGCTTACCTGCCGCCCATGTGGACGGAGTTCTTCGAGGACGTCTGTCCGCGTTCCCTGCGTGCCGTATGTGCCGTGAGCAATGTGGGCGACGACGTCAACTGGTGCGGGCACGACCTTGCCCAGTCCAACTGGTATGCCTTCGGACGTATGGCGTGGAACCCCTCGCTGACCCCCGCACAGATGGCGGACGAGTGGCTGAAGCAGACGTTCACGGACGAACCGGCATTCGTGGATGCCATGAAGCAGGTGATGCTCGACAGCCGTGAGGTCGTGGTCGACTACATGATGCCGCTGGGCTTGCACCATATCTTTGCCGGCAACCATCATTACGGTCCCGAACCGTGGTACGATGTGCCGGGTGCACGCCGCGACTGGATGCCGCCGTACTATCACCGTGCGGATAAGGAAGGGTTGGGCTTCGACCGCACGAGCCGCGGTTCGAATGCCGTAGCGCAATACCCCGACTCCCTGTGCCGTCTCTACGGCGACCTGGCGACTTGTCCGGAGAAGTACCTCCTCTGGTTCCATCACGTCCCCTGGGACTACAAGATGAAGAGCGGACGCACGTTCTGGGACGAGCTTTGCCACAAGTACGATGACGGCGTGAAGGCTGCCCGCGGCTTCTGCGACGTGTGGACCCGGATGAAGCCTTACGTCGATGCCGAGCGTTACGACCGTATCGAGGAGAAGTTTGAGATTCAGGCGCACGACGCCGTGTGGTGGAAGGACGCCTGCCTGCTCTACTTCCAGACCTTCTCCAAGCGGAAGCTTCCGAAAGACATCGAGAAGACGCACTTCAAGCTGAAGGACCTGCGTAAGGTGCAGCTCCCCATCTCCAACTACGAGTGTCCCACCAAAGAGATGCTCCCCCGTTACAATGCAAACTAGATAAATGAAGAAGAGTGAAGAATGCAGGAGCCTGTTGGGGGTCCTCATTCTTCACTCTTCATTCTTTTAATTTCCTGTCCGCAGCTCTCACTCCAAATCGACTACCGTAATCCCGGCACCGCCGAACTGCACATGTTCGTCCTGGAAGTGACGTACGCCGGGCACCGTCTTCAGGTAGTCGCGGATGAGCGTGCGCAGGATGCCCGTACCCGTCCCGTGCAGGATACGCACGCGGCTTACTCCCAGCAGGATGGCATCGTCGATGAAGTAGGTCACCGCCTGGATCGCCTCGTCGCCACGCATGCCGCGCACGTCGATGTCCTGTTTGAACTGCAACTTCTTCTCATACACACTCTCCTGCGTGCTGGTGCTGACGAACGATGAGCTCTTCTCCAGTCCGGTCTTTGTCACCGGAGCATCGGTGCGCTCCAGGCGGTCGAGCTTCACCGTCGTCTTAATCATGCCGAATGCCACCGTCGCATTCTTTCCGCTGATGTCCAGCAACTCGCCCACGGACGTCTGTCCCTTGATGCGTACCGGGTCGCCCGGTTGCAGCGGTTGCACGGGGCGTGGCTTCACCACCGTCTGTGCCGTTTCCCCCTTCGGTTGCTTCTTCCGTTCCTCGCGCCGGCGCTGCTTCTCCAGCAGCTGTTCCATCTTGCGGGCAATCTTCTCTTCCGCCTTCTGCTTCTCGATGTCTTTCACCGACTCCTTGAACTCGTCCAGTTCCTGACGGGCGGTCCGTGTCTTCTCCTTCTCCGCCTGCGACTCCTTGATGGTGCGGATGGTGTTTTCGATGCGGGCGTTCGACTCCTCCAGCAGGTGCTGTGCATCCTCCTTCGCCCGGCGCAGGATGTCCTTGCGGCTCTCCTCCAGCTCCTTCAGCTGCGCCTCATAGCGGGCGATGGTCTCCTCCATCTGCTTCTCCCGCTTGCGGATGTTCTGTCGCTTGGTCTCCCAGTAGCGCTTGTCGCGGACGATGTCCTGCAGATACTTGTCGGCGTTGATGTACTCGCTGCCCACGATGGCGGACGCGTCGGCAATCACCTCCTCCGGGATGCCTATCTTACGGGCAATCTCCACGGCGAACGAGCTGCCCGGGTTGCCTATCTGGAGCTGGAAGAGCGCCTGCATGTGGTGGCGGTCATAGAGCATCGCCCCGTTGACCACCCCCTCGTGGGCATCCGCAAAGTGCTTCAGGTTCTGGTAGTGCGTGGTGATGACGCCGAACGCCTTCCGGTCGTTGAACCGCTTCAGCACCGCTTCCGCCATGGCGCCGCCTATCTGCGGTTCCGTGCCGCTGCCGAACTCGTCGATGAGGATGAGGCTCCGTCCGTCGCAGTGCTTCATGGTCTGCTTCATGTTGAGCAGGTGAGAGGAGTAGGTGCTCAGGTCGTTCTCGATGCTCTGCTCGTCGCCGATGTCGATGAAGATGCTGCCGAAGATGCCCGTCCGGCTACGCTCGTGCAGCGGGATGAGCAGTCCGCATTGCAACATGTATTGCAGTAGCCCCACCGTCTTCAGGCACACCGACTTGCCGCCGGCGTTCGGACCCGAGATGATGAGGATGCGCTGTTTCTCGTCCAGCTCGATGTCCAGCGGAACCACCTTCTTGCCGTGTTTCTCCAGCGACAGTTGCAGCAGGGGGTGCACCGCCGTTGCCCAGTCGATGAGCGGACGGTCCTCCAGCAGGGGCTTGATGGAGTGCGTGCGGATGGCAAAGCGTGCCTTTGCACGGATGAAGTCTATTTCCGCCAGGAACTCGTAGGAGCGCAGGATGTCCGGTATCAGCGGACGCACCGTGGCAGAGAACTCCGTCAGGATGCGGATGACCTCGCGCCGTTCCTCCCCCTCCAGCTCGCGGATGCGGTTGTTCGCCTCCACCACTTCCGCCGGTTCGATGAAGACCGTTTTGCCCGTGGCGGACTCGTCGTGCACGATGCCGCGTATCTTGCGTTTCATGCCCGGAGCCACGGGGATGACCAGACGACCGTCGCGCATGGTGGGTGCCACGTCCTTGTCTACGTAGCCTTCCGACTGTGCCGAACGGAGGATGGCGTTGAGGCTGCGCGAGATGCCGCTCGTGGTGGAGAGTATCTCCCGACGGATGCGCAGCAGCTCAGCGGACGCAGAGTCCTTGATTTTCCCGTAGTTGTCCAGGATGCGGTCGATGGCGCCGAGGAGCTGAGGAAACACCGCCACGTCGCCTGCCAATGCCTGCAGGGCAGGGTAGGGGTAGTCGCCCGTCTCCTCCTCTTCCCAGTGCAGGAAGCGGACGATGCCGTGGATGGTCTCCAGCGAGCGGCGCAGGTCGAACACCTCCTGCTCGTCGAGGTAGAGCCCTTCCACGCGGATGCGGCGCAGTGAGGGACGCACGTCGAAGAAATATTGGTCGGGGAAGCTGTCTTCCTCCTGAATGATGCGGACGAACTCGGCGGTCTCTTCCAGCCGGCGTCCGATGTCCTCCCGACGGTCGGAGAATGCCAGGGCGTCGACACGTTCCTGTCCCAGCGAACTGAGGCACTGCCCTTTCAGCAGTCCGCGTATCTGGTCAAAGCCTATCTTCTGTTCAAAGTTCTGTGGATAGATCATATATATATAAGGTATAGTTGAGGCATGCATCAGCCGACGGGACCTCTTCCCGTCACCTGAGAAGCGGTGCAAAATTAACGGCTTTGCCGTTGACGGACAAATTTTCCTTTCAGATTCCTGTCCGGGGGGGATGCCCCGCTGTGTCATTCGTCAAACGGTCAAATGAATCGCCCCACACGCCCCTTTGTCCCGTGTGAAAAAAATCCGAGCCGTGCAACGCTTTGGCACAGGGTGCCCTTTTCTTTGCATCAGTCAATGGGCTAAAAATCCTCGTTGTCGGAGGGCTAAAAAAATCTTTCATTTGTGAACCTACTTGAACCTAAAATAATTTGGCAGTGGTACACGAGACAAATAACTTTGAAAAACCGATGCCGAATGATAACCCAAAAAAACGGAAGAACGCATGAAAAACCGAGTATCCATCTTATCCATGAGCGTTGCAGCCTTCGGTCTGTACCTGCTCTTCACGTCGGGCATACTGCCCGGGAAAGGAGTGACCATGTATTCATCAACCCCCACCTGTTATTGCGAATACTGCGGCAAGAAGTTCGCCAGTGTCCGTCAGTTGACTTCCGCCACCTGCGTCCGTCACCCCGACGGACCGAACAAGGGACGCCACAAGCTCTACGAAGGGACGGAAAAGAGTGAATACACGTGTAAATATTGTGGCAAGAAGTTCCCCAGCATCCAGGTCATGACCGGTGGCCAGTGTGTGCACCATCCCAAGGGGGAGAACAAGGGTCATCATTCCCCGGCATTGTAAGGTTATGTTACGCGGAATAACCCAATTCAAGTGTACCCATTGCGGCAAGAAGTTCCCCGGTCTGGACATCGAGTATGCCGCTACCTTCTACACCATGCCCCAACGTTGCCCGCATTGCGGCAGCATACGTACACGCCCCGCAGGATGGCTGGGCAGGCTCCATGAATGGGTGTATCGGGGGATTTGGGAGAGGATGGAAGAAAGAGAAAAAGAAATGAGAAAATGATTAAATATGAATAGTGAATTAAAAGCAAAAATAAAAATGGCGGATGCTAAATTAGCATGCTCTAAAAATATATTAGATACAGTGTCTACCTCCTTAAATAGGGAGATAGAAAAATTTGGTATATATCGCCAAACTATTTTGGAAAATACGGTAGGAAGGTTTAAGAGAGATATGAAAATTATTGGTAAGCAAGTAAAAGATAATGCTTATTCTATTCCTTATGAACTCGAAATAGCAAAGCTGGCAGATGTTACCCTAAATGAAGTTGAGTTTTCGTCCGAACAGATATTTCGAATTACAACTAATGTAAGTAAAGTTACTATCGCTTGTACGAATAAAGTGTTTGAGATGATAGGCAAGCGGAAACGCATCAATATTGATGGATATAATAGTCCTAACAGAAATTCAGGTAATGGGTGGTTCGATATTGTTATAGCTGCTGTCGAACTGTTGGGTACTATTGCCGAAAAGAAAATGCAAGAAGAGGCCGAAGTTAAGAGATACGTGGCTGAAACAGATGTCTTGTGCAAGAAAGTTGATATGCAAACGGAGTTCTGTCGTCAAATTCTCAAACGAATAGAAGAAATTATATTAGTATCGGATGAATTAGAAGCACGTTGTGTAGATGCACTAAAAAAAATGGAAACAATACTTCATGTCTTTGATGCTACAAATCAAATACATTTGGGTTATTTCCAGTCTGCTATGATTTTAATAAAAGGTATTAGTGAGCTCTCAAAAGTTGAGATTCTGGACTCCAAGGATCAAATCTCTCAATTGGATCAACAATATATTATAAAATCAAGACAGTTATTAACAGCAACACTTTAATGATTATGGATGAAAATAAAGAAAACAACAACAGTATAGAAAAGAAAAAGCTTGATCCTGAGCAGGCTCTTAATACTCTGAACAACTTATACAATAAATATGTAGAATTGGAAAAAGCAAGAGAAGAGTATAAGACTGAACGTGACCGTATTCAAGCTGATAAAGAAAAAGCTTTGGATCAGATAGCAGCTATAAAAGATGTGTTGATGACTTACTTGAATCGAAGTTTCGATGAAAGAGCTATAATGATTAAACAGAATTTTGAAGTAATAGATACAGCTATCGCTAATAATAACATGGAGGCATTGGCTATAACAGTTCAAAGTGTTAATACATTGGTTGCACAATCTCCATTTAAGGCTTTAGTTGATTTGGCGCAAGTGAGACGGGAATTGTTAAGCAATGACAAACTAGAAATATAGTATTGAGAAAACTCGATTTCTCCTTCAAAGCTTCATTGGCTTCGGTAAATATCGCAAAGGTCATGCGGAAATGATACTATCTGTCACTTTCCATCGGATTGCTAAAGTCTTATGTGGATAATATTTTACCGAAGTATTGTTAAAGTGAAATTCGTAATAATGAAATGAAGAAAAAGTAACAGAATAACGAATAAGTATAACCTCATGTTGCAAAAGGTAAGGTATATAAAATATATAGTCCTGACATGTTTTGTCATATTATGTGCCAATTCATGTTCTTTGCGTCCTGATTTATTGTGGAGTAAAGCTAATGATGGTATTTTGTTATGGATATCTTCATCAGATACGATAAAATCCTTCTCTTGGAAAGGAGAAGTCATAGATAATATTCCCAATGGGAGTGGAATTTTATCTATTGTGGATAAAAACGGTCATAAAACAGACTCTAAAGTCGATATGTTCTATGGAGCACAATCTATCGAGGATGTGGTGGTAATGGATGATGGAAGTCGATATGTAGGTGCTATCATAAATGACAGAATGGAAGGCTTTGGGGCCTTGGTTAAGGCAGATGAGCTTTATATTGGATATTTTCATGATAGTAAACCTGATGGTTTCTTGAAATTATACAAAAAGGGGAAATTGTACTATGAAGGATATTGGGAAGCAGGTGCATTTAACGGGGAAGGTACGCTTTATAAAGAGGATGGTTCTATTAAAACCGGTGATTGGGTAGCAGGAAGGCTTTCGCAAACATTAGTTGATGCGCAACTGCCACAGGGACATTTTTGTGGATATGTTAGAGATGGTGAGCCTGATGGGCTTGGCAAAATGGATTATGCTAATGGAACATCCTATCAAGGCAAGTGGAAAACGGGACTTTGGGAGGGTGAAGGTTTGTATATTAGCGATAACGACTCTGTTTATGGTATTTGGGAAAAAGGAAAAATCAATGGAGATGCCATTTGTAGAACTCCAAACCTGTATTTTGAAGGTACTTTTGTAGATAATGTCCCAATGGGCGTCGGTAATTTGGCTCAATCTGATGGCTCTTATTATTCAGGATTCTGGCTTGATGGAAAAAGGGAAGGGAATGGAGATATGATATTCCCTAATGGAGATTCTTATACTGGAGAATGGGTGAACAATAAATTCGACGGTTTCGGTGTCTATGAATATGCAGCAGCGAAAGCGGTATATCAAGGGGAATGGTCTGGTGGACTTCAAAACGGAAATGGATTTTACAAATGCCCTCAATTCAGCTATAATGGACAATGGGATAAAGGTTGGATGGACGGTGATGGAGTACTTACGTTTAGTAATGGTGATAGATACGAAGGCACAGTTCATGAAAATATTATTGATGGTATAGGCTCATACAATTTTGCTAATGGAAACTGGTATGAAGGTGAATTTGTAAATGGAAAAATGAATGGCCTTGGAGTCTTTCAGTTTAAGAAAGGTGATAGATTTGAAGGCGAGTTCTATGATGGAAAGATTTACGGGGATGGTACCATGTATCTTGTGGGAGATAAGGGAACAGTTTCAATTACCGGATTTTGGCCTAAAGATGGAAGTTTCCCAAAAGAAGCCAGTATTCTTTTTGAAAATGGAGACTTGTACGAAGGTCCGTTGAATAACGGTGTTCCTACACAGGAAGGAACATGGATGTCAGGAGAAGAGAGGCAACAAAGATTGGATAAAGTAAATAACTCCACCCTTCATAAAGCTAATGAGTTATATAAAAAACATCGTGAAACAATCAATTGGTGCTTGACTGGTGTGAGTGCAATTGTCACAGCGGTAGAAGTTGCAAGCGCATCTACTGTTATTGGAGCACCGATTGCGGCATTCGCTCATGGCGTTAATATTGCAATAAATGTTGTTGATGCTTCTATGGCTATAGCTTCAGCAGGCATTGATGTTATGGAAAACAATCAATTGGGTGCCGATAATACGGAAGCTATTCAGAACCTTACTACTGAAGTTGCCATGAATGCGGCTTTTGTTCTAGTTCCTAAAGTTGCAAAAGTAGCAGTTAAGCCTTTGAAAACAGGCGTAAAATATATAACACGAAGTTCAATAGCCGAGCAGATTTTGAAAGGAGGCAAAAGTCTCATTAAAAAATCTTCGCTAAGATTCGTCAAGGGCAAAATTAATGGCAAGGCTATCCGCTTGTCTGTAGCTAAGAAAGAACGGAAGATTGAGGAAACTTTGGTTCACAGCAAAGTAACACAAAAGCCAATGATTTCTTTAGGTCGTTTATTGACTCAATTTAAGGATCAAGTTGTTTCTTATTCTTCCTATCTTAAGCAACTGAAAGCAGATCCAAAACTAAAAGAACAATTAGTGCTTTCTGTAGAAGGCAGCTCCAAAAATCTTGGAGACAATATGCGCCTTTTAGGTACAGACAAATGGGTCAAAAAGAGTGAGCGTATACGCCGTTATTTAGGAATGCCTAAACGCCAAGTAGAACCCCATCATGTGATTCCCTCTAATCCTGTAACAGAGACAGGTCGTAAGGCTAGAGAAATTTGGGTAAAGTACTTTGATAGTGTTGATCATCCTTGCAATGGTATTTGGCTTGGAAGAAATAATAAAAAACTAGGGTATAAGGCTTTAGCAAAAGGTTCTAATCATAGTCCGAATTCTATTGAATATGAGCAAAAGGTATCAACAGCTTTATTGAATACTTACAACAAATATCAAAAGCAATATGCGAAAAATCCAGAAATGATGCAGCAAGTCTTGGCTGAAACTGTGGATAATATTAAAAAGCAACTGTACAAGGGAAAATTACCCATTGGCAGCGACTCTCACACCGTACACACAGCGTGGAGTATATTTAAAAGCGAGAATGCATCAGGCATTATTTCTAATGCCGCGCAAAAAATAATGGTACCAATTTTAAAATTAGCAACAAGATAATATGGAAATCTATCAATTATCGTTTGATTGTAGCTATGCTTTAGCTGATGTCGTAGAATCGCTTGATGGAGCGGATTCTTTGGAGCTTTGTGCCGAAAGACCGGAGCTAATGGATAGGTTTAGATATGGGTGGATTACTAATGAATCTACTAAAATTCCGGACTTTGTAATCGTCATGTCAAATATGTTGGGTTGCAGAGCTGAGATTTCTAAAGATGTCAAAAACTTATTCTCAAGTTTAGTTCTAAATCCCATAACGGTTGGAACTGATCACTATGTTTTGTTCTCAGATATAGCAACACTCTCTGGTTGCCTCAATCTCAAGAAATCCAAGATTACGAGATTTTCTAATGGGGATATAATGGAGGTGTCAACTCCTGTGTTTTTACCGGGCAGTTATCCCTTTTTATTCAAGGTTAAAGAAATATCATCTGCCTATTTTTGCACGCAAGAGTTCAAATACTTGGTAGATTTCCACTCATATACAGGCTTAATATTTGAGGAATGTAAAATTAAATCAAAATCATGGTTTTAAAATCTACTAATATGGAAGAGACAAAACAACAAAAGCTAATGTCGGGTACTCAACAGAGTGTTGAATGCTCCAAATGTCACAAACAAGTGTCACCAACGGATGGAGTTCAAAAGTCAAATGGCTTTGTATGTAATGAATGCCTTGGCAAAGGGAAGAAACGTACTTTATTGGCTATTATTGGTGTCGTTGTTGTTGCGGCAGTCATTGCATGGATATTTTCAGGTAATAGTAAGAGAACCGGAGAAGGTTTTGAAGGAGTAGGAGAAATACAGGATTCCGTATCTCTATCGGTAAATGTCAATGAAGTGAAGTTTGATTTATCAACAGCGACAGCTGTAAGTTCTCCTGTATCAACACAAGCACCGATATCGAACTTGGCTGAATTTAAGAATGTTTTTGCTCAAAATATGGCTAGTGCAACTGAAGAAAATTCAAAGAATATCGTGATTCCATCAGTTAGTCCACTTTTTGAGATTAATACAAACCATTTTGTAAACGATGGAAATGCATTGGTTCGTGAATTTGCATCGGTTTATAATAAAACAAACAAAGAGGCTAACATCCTTGTTGAAGGATTTACGTGTGACCTTGGTGGAGTTAATATGAATAACAAACTGTCAGAGGTACGCGCAGAGACTGTAAAAAAGATATTGGTAGATGCAGGGATTCCTGAGGATAAGATTGAAGTCAAATGGTATGGTAAGTCACGCTTTAATGAATTTAAGTATTCAGATAAAAGTGAATACCGGAGAGTGATATTATCGGTGCGATGAGGATTTCTGCCCCCCCCTTTAGCACACCTCACCCCTAACTTCGCAGCAAACAAAACACATTTAACCCATACCCCATGGACAAACAAAAGATTTATCAGAAGATTCGCGACATCGCCCATCGGCTGGAGCAGAACGGAGGAACCTATACACGGGCGGACCTCGCCTTCGACCTACAGGAAATGGGCATCTCCAAAGACGGGTTCGAAGTCGGCATGCTCGTCTGGGAAGCATACAGGCACTTCCGCGATGACAAGGCCATCCGCCAAGCCTTCTACGACAACGACGGGAAACGGGGGCTGGTCGACGAGTATGGCGTGGAACACCTGGTCGAGACACAGGACGACGCACTCTTCCCCTACCTGCACAAGCAGCTCGACGGAGGAAACGATGCCCTGCGCGCACTCGAACAGCGCGTCACCCAAGCCATGAACGTGCAGATTGCCGGCGGAGGAAGCCTCCTCAACACCGTGGTGGGAACACAGGGCGTGGTCAAGGTGCGCAACGAAGCCACCGCCGTGTTCAACGGATACACACAGATGGTCGCCGGCTATGACGATGCCAAACAGCACATCAAGACCCTCATGGCGGACTTCGTACGGATCCGCACCTACATCTGCGACATCTACCGCGAGTACGCCCTCACGCTGACCGACACCTTCGGCGACTCCGTCAAGGCGGTAGCCCCCGAACTCTTCGACTTCGACTCCGTCCAGTGGCTCGACCTGCGCGACATGCTGCAACGCGTGCAGCTCGACTACGACAAGGTGACCGAACGCTGTGCACTCCTCATGAGCGACATCTCCGACAGCTTCCAGGAGTCCGTGCGGCGCGCGGGCGCATCCTACCGCAGCGGAGGCAGCAAGCAGGCTGGACTCGTGCTGGCTGCCCTCAACATGGTGTCGCACTACACCGACGCCGCACAGAAGACTGCCGCCCTCCAGCAGGAACTGCTCACACTGAAGAACAGCGTCAAGCGCGACGTCACACTCGTCAAGGGAGACCTCAGCCGTCTGTGGGTCATCCACCGGACGCTCGACGAACTGTATATCCCCCAGGCGGAAGCCTTCAGCCGGTTCAGCCGTCAGGTGCTCTCCCGCGAATGGCAGCAGCTGACCGACGCGCTCTATGCCGACGCCGACGTCCAGAAGCTGAAGGACAGCCGCGACGCCCTGCTGGCAGAGTGCAAAGCGCTGGAGAAGGACGTCAGCGACGCCGAGCTGAACATCAGCTACTATACCTCCCACCTCGGGGAGTGCCGCGCGCTGCTCGACAGTCTGCGTCCGCAATACAACCAGGCGAAGGCAAGCAAGCCGCAGAAACCCTTCTTCCTCGCCAACCTGTTCACCCTTGGAGGGGCATCGCGCAGCTACAACCGCAGCCTCTATGAGTGGAATCAGGCTTGCAGCCCTGTCGTCTCCCGCTTCGAGGAGCTGCAGCTCGACGTCAAGGTCGACGGCGACGAACTGAACCGCCAGCAGGCGGAACACCGGGAGAACAGCCGTCAGCTCGAGGAGGTACGCCGCCAGCTCCACACGCTGAACCGTCAGCTGATGGACACCATCCGTGTCACGCCGGAGCTGCGCGTGAAGATGCTCGCCCACCTCGAGGACATCGTCCGGCTGCTGCGCCTGGCACGCTCCATCGCCAACAGCAGGCTGGATGAGAAGCTCACGCGCACCGTCACCGTCCGCGAACAGGACACCGCGCTGCCGCCCGACATCCAGCAGGGCATCCGCCTCTTTGCCGACACCGTCCGCGAACAGGTCAACCTGGGGACGGACACCATGCGTCAGCTCGTCAGCGAAGACGGCGCGGAGGAAACCCGCCCCACGGACGAGGACCTCGTGCAACTGACCGACGCCGGCAACGAAGCCGTCCGCAACACCGTCTCCCTGCTCGAGGAGTGGGGACGCCTGCAGGCAATGAAGGCATCGAGCGCACTCGCCCACCGCGAGTATGACCGCGAACTGGAACGCCTGCAGACGGAGTTCCGCGCACGCCTTGCCAACATCGACAACCGCAGCGCCGTGCTGCGCGAGAGCCTGCGGCGCATCAACACCGCCCAAAGCCCCGACGAGCTGAAGGCGGCACTGCTGTCGCTCGCCGGGGGAGACCTGAAGTTCACCGACGACGACTGGGAACAATTCTTGAAAGGAACTAAAACCATAGAGCTATGAGCGAAATGCAAAGCAACCGCCGCCGGCAGGCCCAGCAGGAACTGGGACTCGTCGACGAGAAAGAACAGGCGCAGGACGCACGCGCCATGCAGGCAGAACAGGAGCGCATCCGGCGCAAGGAGGAACGGCGGATGGACATCGAGCTGTCGACCTCCTATCAGATGACACAGACCATCGCCCGTTGGATGGACAAGTACTTCCTCGACCCGCTGATTGGATTGATTCCCGGCTTGGGCGATGCCCTCTCGTCGTTGCTGGTCTTCCCGTTCATCTACGTGGCTGCCGTCAAGGTACGTTCGCTGCCCCTGACGCTGGCGGTCATCTTCAACGTCCTGCGCGACATGGCAATCGGCTTGATACCGTTCTGGGTCGGCAACATCCTCGACTTCTTCAACCGCGCCTACCTGCAGAACTGCCGCTTGATTGTCGGCTTCGTGGAGGACGACCGCGAGATTATCCGGGAGGTCAATCGGAAAGCCTTCTGGATGGGAGTGGGCATCGTCGTGTTCTGCTTCCTTATCTATTGGTTGATATCCATTGCCATCGCGGCGACCGCCTGGATCTTCAACTTCATCAGCAGCTTGTTCAGCTGACGGACGCGCCCACGCGCAGACAGAACCCCAATGTATAAACCTTATAAAACAATAAAACATCATGTCAAGAGTATTTCAAGTAATCCCCAAGCGCATCAAGCGCGTCAACGGGACCGTGCTCACCCCCGAAATGGTGGTGACCGTCACCACGCAGACCCACACCTCGTCGCCCTTCAACAACGGAGCGAAGGAGGTGCAGGAAGCCTACATGCGGCTCTATAACTTCGACTACAAGAAGGCGGGCTGCTCCGTGAACGATTTTGAATTCAGAAAATTGGACTGACCCTCTGATGAACTACACTGCGCTTGAAGACCGCCTGTTCGAGGAATGGAAGACACGTTCCCGTCAGTGCGGCGACGGCGAAGAGATTGCCCCCGACGGACTTCTCTATCGGGGGCTTTTCTCTTATGCCGACGGATATTGGACCCGGCGTCCGGGTGACGAATGCCGACGCTGGGAACAGGCTCCCCGTCGGGTGCTCATCCTGACGAAGGACCTCAATGACACCGAGGCATGGGACATCCGTTGCGAGACCGGCAGGCGAAACTTCTCCGGACCCGCCGACGCGACCGTCTCCGCACCCTTCTACAAGAACCTCATGCGCTGGGTCTACGGCCTGCTGACGGCGGACCGCCACGGCAACACCCGTCCGTTTGACGAAGCCGACCGCCCGGACACCTTCCGTCCGTTTTACGACGAGGCACCCGTCGCACGGGTCAACTGCAAGAAGCAGCCCGGCGGCAGTCAGCTGACGAACAGCGCGCTGGAGAGCTTCCTCACCCGCTACGCCGACCTGCTGGAGCGTCAGATACGCCTCTACGACGCCGACATCCTGCTGTGCTGCGGCGGTAGCGACCTGATAAAGGATTTCGTGCAGGCGCACTACCTGCCCGACCTGTGCCGGATGAGCGACTGGATGTGGTACTCCCCCTCTGTCCGCAAGCTGGTCGTCAACAGTTGGCACCCCAGTTACCGCGGCGACACCCACGAGGGGATGTACACCGCGATGATGCAGCACTACAGCGAGTTCCTGCACGCCTTCCCCGGCTTCTTCCCCGGGCGTTGAGGCAGTCAGTCGTTTTTTTTTTCAACGGAAGTCGCCTGCGCGCCCCCGGAATCGCGTTCCTCAGCCTTCCAGCCCTGCTGCGAGGACCTGGAAACGCCGTTTCCGGGGGCACACTGTTTTGCGGAAGCCTGGAAAGGCCGTATCCGGCTTCAAACGGTTTTGCGGAAGGCAGGAAACGTCGTATCCAGGCTCAAAATGTTTTGCGGGAAGCAGGAAATGTCGTATCCGGGACCAAAATGTTTCGAAAGGTTAAGGATACGTCGTATCTAGGAAGGAAATATTTCGAAAGGTTAAGGAAATATCGTATCCAGGACCAAAATATTTCAAAAGGTTAAGGAAATGTCGTATCTAGGACCAAAACATTTTGAAAGGTTAAAGAAACGTCGTATCCAGGTTCAAAATGTTTTGCGGGACGGAAGAAACGTCGTATCCGGACTTCCGACAGACGAAAAGAAGGCATTGCCGGGCGATGCGGGATGCTTTTCTTTTCATTTTATCTCATTTTCTTTCATCCACTGCCACGATTTGGCATAGATGTGCCTCATCTTTGCATCGTGATTCAGAGAAAAGAAACAAAAAACGTTACGAAGATGAGACCAAGCATCAAAAAACAAGACACCCCGGAACAGAAACCGGTAATCGCGGAACCCAAGAGGCTGAACCTCCTGAACGCCATCGAACAGATTGTGGAACTTTCGGAAGGCTCCGGCCTGAACGAGCAGTTCTTCACCGACGCGGCGCGTTACATCCGCTACGTCACCAAAAAGATGCACCTGACATCCATTCAGGCGGTACTCTTTGCTATCTTTGTCGACAACAGCGACGACAACAACATCCACCTGAGCGACTTCGCCCGCCACTTCCGTTGCCGCACCGTGCGCATCATCCGCTACATGAGCGACGTCGATGAGCTGGAGCGACGCAAGCTGGTGGTCTGCTGCCGCGAACGGCGCGAGAAGTCCTACCGTGTCCCGATGTACGTCGTCGAGGCGCTCAAGGAGAACCGTTGCTACGAGCCGAAGCCGCTGGGCAACCTGACGTGCGATGCCTTGTTCGACGAGCTGGACGACCTCTTCGAACAACGTTCGGACAACGAGCTGACCTACGAGGCATTCGTCGAGGAGGTGCACCGCCTGTTCGACGCCAACCCGCAGCTGCACTTCGTCCGTCGGATGGACTCCTACGGACTCCAGGAATGGGACTGGGTGCTGCTGCTCCTCTTCTGCCACGAGCTGGTCAACCGCAACGACGACATCATCTGTTCGCGCGACTACGAGAGTCTGTACGGCGGCAAGTCCATCTTCCGCATGCAGGAGCGTTCGATGGAACGTGGACACAACGACCTGATAAGGCGCAAGCTGGTGGAGTATGTCAACAACGACGGTTTCGCCGACCGCAGCAACTTCAAGCTCACCGCCGGCGCCCTCAACGACCTGCTGGGCGAGGTGGGCATCTCCAGCCAGCAGGCGGCGTCCGGTAAAGACCTGCTGCGCTGCACCGACATCGTTCCCAAGCAGCTCTACTACGGCGAGCAGGAGGAGCGTCAGATAGCCCAGCTGACGTCGCTGCTGAGCCGCGAGCGCTACGACGAGATACGCCAACGGCTGGCAGCCGACGGGATGCGCCAGGGTTTCGCCTGCCTCTTCTACGGGGCGCCGGGCACGGGCAAGACCGAGACCGTCTATCAGCTGGCACGTCTCACGGGGCGCGACATCATGGCGGTGAACTTCGCCGAGATGAAGAGCTGCTGGGTGGGCGAGAGCGAGAAGAACGTCAAAGCGCTCTTCGACCGTTACCGCGCCCTCGTCCGGGACTCCGAGGTCACGCCCATCCTGCTCTTCAACGAGGCGGACGCCCTCATCGGCAAGCGTCAGGAGGGAGCCGAGCGTGCCGTCGACAAGATGGAGAACACCATCCAGAACATCATCCTCCAGGAGATGGAGTCGCTCGACGGCATCCTCATCGCCACGACGAACCTGACGCAGAACCTCGACAAGGCGTTCGAGCGTCGCTTCCTCTACAAGGTGGAGTTCGCCCGTCCGTCGCTCCGTGCCAAGAAGGCCATCTGGCGGACGTTGTTGCCCGATCTGACGGCGGACGAGGCGGGCGAGCTGGCTGCGTGCTACGACTTCACGGGCGGACAAATCGAGAACATCGCCCGCAAGCATACGGTCGAGAAAATCCTGAGCGGCAAGGAGCACGTTTCGCTCGACACGCTGAAGCAGTACTGCGACAGCGAGCTGATTGCCGCTCCCGACCGCCGGCGGAAAATCGGATTCGGCGTCAATTGACAATGGATAATTGACAATGGACAATTAAACAGAAAACGATATGGCAAAAGACTTGTTTAACCGTTACATCTGGCTCGTGGACACGATTTATCGGGCGCGCCGGATTACTTTTGAGGAAATCAATGCACGGTGGGTGCGTACCGAGATGAGTGGGGGAGAGGAAATCCCCCTGCGCACCTTCCACAACCACCGCAAGGCAATCGAGGAAATCTTCGACATCAACATCGGGTGCAGCAAGGGTGGGGGCTACTACTATTTCATCGAGAACGCGGAGGACATGGAGCGGGGCGGCGTGCGTTCGTGGCTGCTCAACACCTTTGCGGTGAACAACCTCATCAACGAGAGCCACCACCTGAAGCGGCGCATCCTCTTCGAGCAGATTCCGTCGGGGCAGCACTTCCTGACGCCGCTCATCGAGGCGATGCGCGACGGCGTGACGGTGGAGCTGACGTATCAGAGCTTCGGACGCGACGAGGCGAACACGTTCGAGGTGGAGCCTTACTGCGTGAAGGTGTTCCGCCAGCGGTGGTACCTGGTGGCACGCAGTCCCTACTATGACAAGGTGATGATTTACTCGCTCGACCGCATTCACGACCTGGAGGTGACGGGCCGCGCGTTTGACTACCCGAAGTCGTTCGACCCGGAGGAGTTCTTCCGCTTCAGCTTCGGCATCATCGTCGACGAGGAGTATGATGTGGAGTCGGTGCGCCTGAAGGTGTACGGCACGAAGTGCAAGTATCTGCGTGCCCTCCCGTTGCACGACACCCAGGTCGAGGTGGAGCGGGGCGAAGGCTATGCGGTGTTCAGCTACCTGCTGCGCCCGACGTATGACTTCGTGCAGGAGCTGCTCTCCCACGGCGACGAGGTGGAAGTCCTGTCTCCCGACTGGCTGCGCGCGGCGATGCGCGAGAAGGTACAGGCGATGCTGGCACACTATGCCGATGGGGAAGGAGGCGCGCGATGAAGGACTTTGCAGCCATCGACTTCGAGACGGCAAACCGCGAGCCGACGAGCGTCTGCAGCGTGGGCATCGTGGTGGTGCGCGGCGGCATCGTCACCGAGAAGCTCTACCGCCTCATCCGTCCCTACCCGGACACCTACGAGTACTGGAACATCCGCGTCCACGGCATCCGTTGGGCGGACACCGCCGGGGCGCCTGCGTTTCCAGCCGTCTGGGCGGAGCTTGCGCCCCACATCGAGGGACTTCCGCTCGTGGCGCACAACAGTCCGTTTGACGAGGGCTGCCTGCGTGCGGCATTCCGCCACTACGGCATGGCATATCCCGGCTACACGTTCCACTGCACCTGCCGCGCCTCCCGCCGCGTGTTCGGCAAGAGTCTGCCCAACCACCAGTTGCAGACGGTCGCCGCCCGTTGTGGTTTCGACCTGACGCAGCACCATCATGCCCTTGCCGACGCCGAGGCGTGTGCCTGGATTGCGCGGGAGATATTGTAAAGGGGTGGGGCGGCGTCAGTTCACCTGCACGCAGTCGAAGTATTCCCTGAAGAGTCTTTCCGCCCGTTCGAGCTGTTCCGTTGTGTTTTCACGGACGCCCTTCAGCCGGTATTCCTGTCCCAGGGCCTCATACTTGTGCACGCCCAGGGTGTGGTAGGGGAGGATTTCCACCTTTTGCAGCATCCGGTAGTCGCGGAAGTGCTCTCCCAGCTGTCGGATGTCCCCCTCCGCGTCGCTGTAGCCCGGCACGAGCACATAGCGCAACCAGAAGGGCTTGGCGTGCGCTTCGAGCCATGCGGCGGTGCGCAGGGTCTGTTCGTTGCCGCGTCCCGTGAGGTTCCGGTGCCGGCTGTTGTCAAACTCCTTCACGTCGAGCAGCACGAGGTCCACCAGGCTGAGAAGTTCCTCCACGGCGTCGTTCCACAGTCCGCCGTTGCTGTCGAGACAGATGTGTATGCCCTCCTCCTTCAGCCGTCGGCAGAGCGGAATCAGTGCCTTCGCCTGGAACGTCGGTTCCCCTCCGGAGAAGGTGATGCCTCCCCGCCGACCGAAGAACGCCTTCTGGCTGACAGCCATGCGGACGATTTCTTCCGCTTCCGTCGGTTTGCCCCCGTGGCTGTCGATGGTGTCCGGGTTGGCGCAGTAGAGGCACTTGAAGTTGCATCCCTGCAGGAAGACGACCAGGCGGAGTCCCGGTCCGTCGTAGGTGCCCATGCTCTCGTAGGAGTGGACGTTGAGTGCAGGTTGTGTTTGGTTGTTTTCCATTTGATACATGCGTATGAAAAAAGCAGAGGCACGGAGGCGACTTTGCCGTCGAACTCCTCCGTGCCTGTGCGGTTATGTGTGTCCGGATTTCTGTTCTCAGCCGATTACATGCGCTGGTGGAAGCTGCGTGAGATGACCTCCAGCTGATGTTCGCGGCTCAGCTTGATGAAGTTCACGGCATAGCCCGACACGCGGATGGTGAGTTGCGGGTATTTCTCGGGATGCTCCATGGCGTCCTCCAGCATCTCGCGGTTGAGCACGTTCACGTTCAGGTGGTGTGCGCCCTTGGTGAAGTAGCCGTCAATCATCGTCACGAGGTTCTCGATGCGTTCCTCGCGCGTCGGTCCGAGCGATTTCGGTACGATGGAGAATGTGTTGCTGACGCCGTCCTGCGCATCCCGGTAACGGAGTTTCGCCACGGAGCTGAGCGATGCCAAGGCGCCGTTCTTGTCCCGTCCGTGCATGGGGTTCGCACCCGGAGCGAAGGCGACACCCTTGGCGCGTCCGTCGGGTGTAGCGCCGGTCTTCTTGCCATACATCACGTTCGAGGTGATGGTGAGGATGGAGAGCGTCGGGCGTGCGTTCTTGTAGACGGGCAGCTTCTTGAGTTCCTCGTCGAAGAAGTAGACCAGGTCGACAGCCAGGTGGTCCACCCGGTCGTCGTCGTTGCCGAAGCAGGGGAACTCGCCGTCAATCTGGAAGCTCTCCGTCAGTCCGATTTCATTGCGTACGGCTTTCACCCGTGCATACTTGATGGCTGACAGCGAGTCGACGGCGATGGACATGCCCGCCACGCCGTATGCCAGGTTGATGCGCGGGTTGGTGTCGACAAACGCCATCTGTGCCTTCTCGTAGTAATATTTGTCGTGCATGTAGTGGATGATGTTCATCGCCTCGTTATAGACGCGTGCAATCTCCTTGAGCACCTTCTTGTAGTTTGCCATGACCTCCTCGAACTTCAGCGTGTCGCCGGTCAGCACGGGAATGTCCTTGACCATCAGCGTGCCGGTGTTCTCGCAACGTCCGCCGTTGATGGCGAGCAGGAGGGCTTTCGCCAGGTTGCATCGCGCGCCGAAGAACTGGATGTGCCGTCCGATGTCCTGGTACGACACGCAGCAGGCGATGCCGTAGTCGTCCGAGTGACGCACCTCACGCATCAGCTCGTCGTTCTCGTACTGGATGGACGAGGTGTCGACCGACACCTGTGCGCAGAAGTCCTTGAATCCCTCGGGCAGCTGCGGGCTCCAGAGCACGGTCATGTTCGGTTCAGGCGACGGGCCGAGGTTGTAGAGCGTCTGGAGGAAGCGGAAGGAAGTCTTCGTCACCTTCGTCCGTCCGTCGTTGAAGCGTCCGCCGATGGCTTCGGTCACCCAGGTCGGGTCTCCGGCGAAGATGTCGTTGTAGCTCTGCATGCGCAGGTGGCGCACCATGCGCAGCTTGATGATGAACTGGTCGATGAGCTCCTGTGCGAAGGTCTCGTCGATGAGTCCGTGCGCCAGGTCATACTCGATGTAGATGTCGAGGAAGGAGGACGTGTTGCCCAGCGACATGGCAGCTCCGTCCTGTTCCTTGACGGCAGCCAGGTAAGCCATGTAGACCCATTGCACCGCTTCCTGTGCGTTGTGTGCGGGGCGGCTCAGGTCCAGTCCGTAGTATTCGCCCATGACCTTCATGTCCTTGAGCGCCTTGATTTGTTCGGCAACCTCTTCGCGCAGGCGGATACGTTCCTCGGTCATGGGACCGGTAAGTTCGCGCAGGTCCTCCTGCTTGGCAGCAATCAGGTTGTCCAGTCCGTAGAGCGCCAGTCGTCGGTAGTCGCCGATGACCCGTCCGCGTGCATAGTTGTCGGGCAGTCCGGTGAGGAATCCCAGGGAGCGGAAGGAACGAATCTCCTCCGTATATACGTCGAACACGCCATCGTTGTGTGTCTTGCGATAGTGTGTGAAGATGTCTTTCACCTTCGGGTCTACTTCCACTCCATTTTCACGGCAAGCCTTCTCGACCACCTTGATGCCGCCGAAAGGCTTGATGGCACGCCGGAGCAGTTCGTCGGTCTGCAGTCCCACGATGAGTTCGTTTTCCCGGTCGATGTATCCAGCCTTGTGTGACGTGATGGTTGACACCGTGTTCGGATCGAGCGAGCGTACTCCCCCGTTGTTCCGTTCCTCTTCGAGTGCCTTGAGGCAGCACTCCCAGACTTTCCGGGTTCGTTCGGTGGGGCCTTGCAGGAAGGATGCGTCGCCTTCGTAAGGGGTAATGTTTCTGCTTACGAAATCAGTCACGTTGATCTCTTGCGTCCAGAGTCCGTCTTTGAAGTTTCTGTTCAATTCCATAAATCCGATAATCTTGTGAAAGTTGAATTAATAATAGTGCATAAACGGAGGTACGTATCCTCCTCCAAAATTTTGAGCCGCAAAGATAAGCTGTAAATTCCGTATGCGCGTCACAAACAGCCCTAATTTTATGCTGTAGAACATAAAATAGCAACATTTAGGTAGTCCGCATGTAGATTTAAAGTTGAAAAAGATGAAAAAGAGTCCCTGAATATTTGGAGCTCTGCCAACGAACCTTTACCTTTGCAGCGCTTTCGAAGGAAAGATGCCGGAGTGGTCGATCGGGCCGCACTCGAAATGCGGTGAACGGGCAACTGTTCCCAGGGTTCGAATCCCTGTCTTTCCGCTGATAATAAGTAGATTATAGGAATTAAGCGTAAAAACTTAGTTCCTATTTTTTTTTGTTTGGGAAGGGCGTGTTTTGCCCCCTTGTTTTGATGGAATGTTTAGAAAATGTTTAGAGAAAATGGCAACCATTTGCCACACCAGAACAACGGAACAATTTCACACTAAGCGATGATGGAATCCATTGGGAGGAGATTGATGAAGACCTGAGTTTTGAAGGGTTCTTCATGAAAAAGCCAACTAATCCTTTGTACGAGGTGTTTATGGCGCATCCGGAGCTTAATGCTTCCGCCATTGCTCGCAGATTGGGAATATCACAAAGTCTGTTTGCCCAATACGTGAGTGGCACCAAGAAACCTTCCGCAGAACGAATGGAAGCTATATTTGAGACCATACGTTCTGTAGGTCGAGAATTATGCTCCATTTCTGTGGCTTGATGTATCAAATAAAATCTTGTGTAAGCGCGATTCCACCCGGTTTCGCGCTTTTTTTTGTCTGAACCTGATAAAAGCAAACCTTTTCTTGAATGTTTCGTATCGGCGGATGCGGAACGCCCCCTCTCTTTTGCTTCGTCCGTAAATTCGCGGCATTCATCAATCAAACGCATACGTATGACAATCATTGAACAAATTCAGGCAGGACTGCAACGGAAGTTCCCCGGGGCGGACACTGCCACGCTGACCCGCATCGCCACGAAGAAGGCGGAGGGTGTGACGGACGAGGCGCAGGTGGACTCCATCGTGGAGGGCGTCAGCCTTACGGACGTAATGAACAACTACGGCGACTTCCGCGCAGGACAGGCGCAAGCCTCGGCAGTGACGAACTACGAGAAGAAGCATGGACTCAAGGACGGGAAGCCCGCCGGAAAACCGGGAACGGACGAAGACCCGGACGCGCTTCTTCGTCCGCCAACGCCGGGGACACTCCACGGGCGCCATGCCCGCCTACCACTTCCTGGAGGACGCCACGCCCGAGATGTACCGGGTGGCGGAGCAGGCGCTGATGCCCGAGGTCCGCCGGGCGGTCGAGCAGGCGGCGCGGAAGGCAGGGTTCATGTAAACAGACGGGAACCATGAGCAAGACAGTATTGAGCGCGGGCATCATCATCCGCGAGATTCTCATCACGAGCGAGACCGTCCGCACGAACAAGGTCTACCCCATCGTGACGGACGAGGCGCAGACGCCCTACATCGTCTACCGCCGCATCGGGCTGAAGGGCAACCCCGTGAAGACGGGCGCCGGGGCGGACACCATCCAGCTGGAGGTGCTCTGCTTCGAGGCGGACTATTCGCGCAGCGTGGAGCTTGCCGAGTCCGTCCGGGAAGCCCTGGAGAACCGGCGGTACGAGGCGGACGGGTTGCGGATGCGCAGCTGCGTGCTGGAGGACAGCGAGGAGACGTGGCAGGACGATGCCTACGTGCAACGGTTAGTGTTTAACGTAAAAATTTAATGATTATGGCAAATGAAGCAAATGACAGCTACATCAGTGGCAGCGACCTCCTGCTGAAGGTCGCAGACAAGGCGGTGGGGCACTGTACGAGCCACACCACGACACTCAACAGCGAGACGAAGGACCGCGCGGTGAAGCCGGTGGCGACCGCCGCACGCTCCGCCGGGCTGTTCAAGAACAAGGGCGTGACGGGGCTTTCCATCAGCATCAGCTTCGAAGGTCTGCGGACGTACACCGAGACGGAGAACGGCTTCGAGGAGATGTCCGTGAGCTGGGGCAAGGGTCAGAGCGTGGTGGTGGAAGCCTTCAAGCGCGACAACCCGACGAAGCCCTACCTGAAGGGCAAGTTCGTCATCGCCTCGCTGGAGGAGACTTCCCCCGCCGGGGACGACGCGACCTACAGCGGCTCCCTGGAGAACGACGGCGAGCCGGAGGTCTACCCGGGCAAGGGTGGCGCCGGGTTTGCCGCCCCGGGTGACGGTGGTGGCGTTTAGCCGTGTGGAGTGGGTAGAGGGTGACCGGACCGGTCGCCCCTACATCGCCGCCTTATAAGAGGTTTGTCTATTTACATTTTAGAAAGATATGAAGAAAACAATTGTGACAATCGACGGGCAGGAATACCCGTGCCGCCCCACGATGGGGGCGATGCTCCGTTTCAAGAGGGAGACGGGGAAGGAAGTGAATGAGATAACCGGGCTGTCCGACTGGATAGCCTACCTGTACTGCTGCATCTGTTCGGCGACGAAAGCAGACACGGGCGAGGAGCTGCGCCTGTCGCTGATGGACTTTGCCGACCACATCGCCCCCGACCAGGTGGAAGCCTGGGCCGCCGCGATGCTGGAGGGCACGGAGAAGGATGCAGGAGTAAAAAAAAAGAAAGCCCGACCATAGGCGGGCTGCTGGGATACGCGCTGGGCTGTGTCGGGATGCGGTTGGACGACTTTGAGCGGATGACCCCCGACGAGTTCAGCGCGGTCTGCGAGGCGCATGCCAAGGCCCGGGAGGCGGACAGCCGCGAGTCGTGGGAACAGACGCGGGCACTGGCATACACGCTGAGCGGCCCGTACATGAAGCACAAGACCACGGTGCAGCGGTTCTGGCCGTTGCCCTGGGACGAGAAGAAGGAAAAGCGGGGTGCTGACCGGGTAGTGATGAGTCGAGAGGAGCAGAAGCGACGCTTCGAGGAGTTGGCTAGACGGGGTTAGTGCTTCGCTTTGTCGTTTTGCTTCTGCAGGTGTTCTGACTCCATATGACGGAGCTTCTTCTCTTTTTCCCAACGCTTCTTTTCGGTCATGATGCGCTTCTTTTTTGCCCAACGGGCCTCGATTCGACGGACTTCCCATTCTTCGGCACAATGGCGCGCGTCAAAGGTTATTAAGCCAATGGCTACCATCATGATAATGAAGGATACAAGTATGGCATAAGCCACAAAGGAAGTGCCGAATGATTTGTAAAAGAGCAGGGGAATCACATAGATAGGAATATCCAATACAAACAATATTATTCCAATTTCTGCAGTTCTCATGGGGCTAAAGGTTTTGGTTTTCGCAAACATACGGATTAAATATCAAAAAAGCAATGTCTAAAGACGTAAAATTTAATATTAAGCTGACTATTGACGGGAAGGAACATATCGTAGAAGCCGCAACCGACGTGAAACGGCTCTCGCAAGAGCTAGGTATTGCCGAAACGGCAGAAAAGAGATTCAGGGATCAACTCTTCAAGCTCAATGGTGTAGCAACAGTGTTTCAAAATCTGTCAGCCGGGCTTCAGCAGCTTACAGGGGTGGCGCAGTCGTACATCAACGCCAACACCGTGCAGGTCGAGGCGGAAACCAAGCTCATGACGGTGATGAAGCAGCGCATGAACGCCACGGACGACGAAATTCAGAGCGTGAAGGACCTTGCCTCCGCCCAGCAGGCATTGGGCGTCATCGGCGACGAGGTGCAGCTGTCCGGCGTGCAGCAGCTGTCGACGTTCCTGAGTCAGAAGGACAGCATCGACAAGCTGCTGCCCGCCATGAACAACCTGCTGGCACAGCAGCACGGGCTGAACGTGACCACCGGGGACGCCGTGAACGTGGGCAACCTGATGGGCAAGGTAATGCAGGGACAGGTGAGTGCCCTGACCCGTGTCGGCATTACCTTCACCGAGGCACAGGAACAGGTGCTGAAGTTCGGTACGGAGTCCGAGCGTGCCGCCATGCTGGCACAAGTCATCACGGACAACGTCGGCGAAATGAACCAGGCATTGGCGCAGACGGATGCCGGTAAGGCCAAGCAGGAGCTGAACGACTTGGGCGACCAAGGGGAGAAGATAGGGGCGTTCTTCGCCAAGTACGAGAAGGATATAGCAAGGTTCTCGCAGCTGACGACGATGGTCGCTTCAGGGATAACGGTGTATCACGGCATGACAGGTGCAATTGACGCCCTAGGAATTAGCATGGGCGGCTGGGGCAATGCGAGCCGGAAGATGGTGGGTCTTGTGAAGAACCTCATCGCCGGGATGCGTTCCTTCATCTTGACCGGCAACGCCTCCACCTCCGCCATGAACGGCATGACCGTCGCCGCCAACACGTCCGCCGTTGCCATCCGCGGGCTGATGGTCGCTACCGGGGTGGGTATTGCCATTGCCGGGCTTACCGCCGCCATTGCCGCCCTGGTGAACGCCTCGTCCGAGGCGACGGAGGGGACTTCCGCGCTGGAACGGGCACAGAAGAGGACAAATGACCAGTACGGGGAGGAGGCGGCCAAGATACAAGCCTTGAACAGCATCGTCCACGACCACAATGTCAACACCGACACCCGCATTGCCAAGTTGAGGGAGCTGCGTGAGCTGGTTCCTGCCTATAATGCTGAAATTACCAAGGAGGGCGACATCATCAATGACAACACCGCCGCGCTGAACGGCTACCTCGCCGCGCTGAAGAAGAAAATCTACCTGCAGTCCGTCGAAGAGGAACTCACGGCGAAGCTCAAGGAGCAGTATGCCGCCGAGAAGGAGGTTGAGAAGAAGCAGGCGACCGCCGACAAGGTGAAGGAGCAGGGCAACGTCAGGGAACGCCGCCCCGTGTTCGGCAGTGCCGAGATGGACCTGACGAACTACGACAAGCAGTTCCAGCAGCGGATGGCCGACACCGCCGTGCAGCAGGCGAAGGACAAGGTGGAAGCCATCAAGAAAGAGATTACCGCCCTGCGGGAGGAGTATGGGAAGCTGAGCGGCGAGCCTTCCGGCGGTAGCACCGGGAAAGTCGTGCCCCCCGGGACGACCACGACACCGACCACCGGAAAAGCTACCACAACCCCCGCCGCCGACGAGGCGCGCCCCTACCTGGAGGCACAGCACACACTGGAGGACTACGACAAGGCCATCGCCTATCACCGGGAACTGCAGCGCACGGCGAGTCAGGAGGGATACCTGGAGCATCAGAAGGAAATACAGGCGCTGGAGGAGGCGCGGAAAGCCTTCACCGGCGAGGCGAAGCCCGAGTATGCCCCGGCACCCGTGGAGCAGCTGAACACCGTCCGTGAACTGACGGACGCCATCCGCTACTACGAGGACGGCGTCCCGGCACGCATGGACGATGTGGAGCGGGGGTGGGAACTGCTTGACGAGTGACGGCGATGAGACGGGGTGTTCTGCTTGTCCTGTTGTGCCTGCTGGCGCTGGCGGGGGCGTGCCGTTCGCCACGGTACGTCCCTGTCCCGGTGACGCGGACGGAGGTTCGGCACACGGTGTCGAGGGATTCGGTGTTCGTCCGCGACTCCGTGTCGGTGTTCCAGCGCGGCGACACGGTGTTCCGCGACCGTTGGCACGTCCGTTGGCGCGACCGCTGGCTGACGGACACGCTGGCGGTGCGTGACACCGTTCCCGTGGTCGTCCCGGTGGAGAGGGAGCGGACGTGGGCGGAGCGGACGGCTCTGACGTGGTTCTGGCCGCTGGTGGCGGTGTGCGTGCTGGTGGTGGGGTGGAGGGTGAGTGTAAGAGTGTTAAAGTTAAGATTATCAGGAAAATAATCTTGATTTTACTTGTAAGTTATCAAGACAATTGCTACATTTGCAATGTAATCAATGAGAGGTTACGACGGACAAATCCCGATGCCGAGAAAAGAAGGGAAATAACCCGACAAATCTTACAATTATGAGCTGCACCATCGTAATTAAGATTTGGAAAGTAAGAACGCTGACCATTACGGTACGGTTCTTCTAACCAAGCAAGAGGGGTTGCGAAGCATTAAAGGCCGCAGGGCCGCCCTTCCACTTGTCGGGTTATTGGGAGCAAAAGTAATAAAATCATGGAGACAGAGCAAGACAAACGTGCAAATTGGGGCGGTTCCCGTCCCGGTGCGGGGCGCAAACGGAAGACCGCCAAACGCTACGGCTTCAATGCCGACGAGCGTGTGACGGCTATCCTGGAACAGGTGCCCGACAAGACGGCGTTCATCACCGAGGCTGTCCTGCTGCTTGCCGCAAAGCGCGGCTTGAAGGGGTGAGGTGATTCTACAGCCCCGCGGATACCGTGTTGTCCGCGGGGCTTGGTGTGTGTCCTGGTGGTGGGGTGGAGAGTGAGAAATATAATAAATCCATTACAGAAAGTTGCCTTAAAACTTGCTTGTAATGGATTTATTATATACCTTTGTCATGTCAAACAAAGAAAGGAGGTGTAACATGAAATGAGTCATAAAGAAAGATTGATTAGCCAAATATTCAGACTACTTGCAATAATCGAAACTCCGGCTAATCAATCTATCATTCGGCAAATCGAGGGGTTGTTGGCCGCCCTCAGAGATTAGGAATTTGAGTATTAACCAAGCCCCCGATTCGTTCGGGGGCAAAATTACTACAATTTATGTATTTAGGCAAAAGAAATATCCTGCGTATGGATGAATATAACGAAAGACGGAAGAAATGTGTGGAATACAAGCCGGATGCGGTCTTTACCGCCTTCAGCGAGCTGGAGGGCTTGATAAACAAGTCGGCGTTGGCGCAACAGTACTTCGGGAAGTCGCAAAGCTGGTTCGCCCAACGGGTGCATGGCTGCGTGGTCGGCAAGAAGGGGATGACCTTCAAGGAAGAGGAATACCACGAGCTGGCGGAGGCGTTCCGCGATATTGCCAAGCGTCTGCTGGCGCATGCTGACGAGATTGACGGAGCCAAGATGGAGGAATGACAAGAATCACACAATAGCAAAACAAATAACTATGGAAGCAATGAAGGAAAAGAGTGTGCGCAATCTGAAGCCCGCGTTGAATGACATCCTGCTTGATGTGACGTGGGCAAAGATTGCCAAGCGTTATTTTGGCAAGTCGTCCTCGTGGATGTACAACAAACTGAACGGTACGGACGGAAACGGCGGCGTCGGTGGATTTACCGACGCGGAGACCGAGCAACTGAAGGAGGCTCTGCTGGACCTTTCGGCTCGCATCAGAGCCGTGGCCGAAGGGTTGTAATCATATAAGAGTGTTTTTATTATTACTGTTTTGTAGCCCCGCGGATGCTGTGTTGTCCGCGGGGCTTGATGCGTTCCCGTCAGAGCCTCATCATGAGGGCGTCGGTGCGCATGTCGATGTAGTCCTGGTATTTGTCGGGGTGGTCGGCGTAGTCGATGACGCGGGCGATGGCTGCGTCCGCCTGTCGTTGGCGGACCCGGGTGTAGAAGCGCAGGACGCCGCGCGACTTGTCGGAGTGCCCGAGGCAGTAGTCGATAACGCCGTCGGGGATGCCTATCTCCGAGGCGTACTGGGCGAAGGACTTGCGGGCGGAGTAGTAGACGACCTTTTCGCGGATGCCGAGCTGTCGGGCAAGGGAGTCGAGCGAACGGGTGACGTAGCGTGAGAAGTTGGGGTAGGAGAGCTTGTAGCCGAAGTCGAGGCGTCCGGTGTTCCGGTTCATCCACCGGTCGATAATGTCCCGTGCCTGTGGCGGTATGCTGAAGCTGATGGTCCTCGTTCCGTGTGTGGTGTTGCGTGATTTCGTCCGGACGTACTCCAGCACCGTCACGCCCTTGAAGCGGAGTTGCATCAGGTCGACGAGGTTGATGCCTCCGAGGTAGAAGGAGAGGCAGAAGAGGTCGCGGGCTATCCGGAGTCTTTTCTCCATCGGGTCGGACTGTCGTATCTTGTTGAGCACGTCGACGGGCAGGTCCACGTCCCGGACGTTTCCTGCGGGGATGGAGTAGTTCAGGAACGGATGGACGTCGTACTTCACCAGCATCCGCTTCACGCCCCGGTTGATGATGGTCCGCGTCCGTGACATCATCATGCCGACGGATGTGTCGCTCAGTCCCCGCTTCACTCTCAGGTGGCGGGCATACCCCTCGATGAGTACGGGCGTGATGTCCGACAGGAGGATGTCTCCCCGGGTGTATTCGGTGAAGTAGCGGCAGTTCCGCTCCAGCAGGACGGCGTAGTTGTCCCTGCCTTCCTCCTCGAGTTCCGCGATGTATTTCCGGCATACGGCTTGGAAGGTGGCGTCCTCGTGGCTCGAGATTGCGTTCTGCAGGATACTCTTCAGCTGCCGGCACGTATAGATTTCCTTATTGTTTATCTGGTCGAGCCGCTCCTGGTAGGTGTCGAGCATGTCCCGGAGCCTGGCGTTGACGGTGGCGGCGTCGGGTGTCCTGACGACTTGCCCGTTCCGGAACTGGTTCTCCTTGACGATGAAGCGTGTGACGATGTAGCACGTTTCGTGCTTGTGCCGGACGGCGATGCGTATTTTGTGCGTTCCGTCCTTCAAGACTTTCGCCTTGAAAATGGTTAAAGATAATGTTGCCATAGGATTTTGATTAAAAAATAAAGGACACATCGTAGATACTCACAGCGTTCCAAAAGTGGGTTTCTGTTCCTTTTTTTTAATCTTCGAGGCGGGTTGGAAATGAAATAAGGAAGCCTAAAAACTACTATTTATCAGTGTTTTAAGTGCTTCCTTTCCCTGTGATTCCGCTGCGATTCGAACGCAGGACCCACGCCTTAGAAGGGCGTTGCTCTATCCAGCTGAGCTACGGAACCAGCCTTATTTGCGGTTGCAAAGGTAGTGCTTTTGGGGGAAAGTACAAATATCGGATGCATTTTTTTGTGAAGAATCTCGGGAAGAGGACGTGAACTTCGTTAAATTCAGTATAGAACGGGAAGGTTTTCAAAGTCAGACTTGCAAGAACGTGAAACTTTTACGTATGTTTGTGCCCTATTTAACCATACAAAGACAAAAAGAAGATATGAAGTACAATTTTGATGAGCTCATTGAGCGCAGAGGTACCAATGCCATTAAATATGATGCCATGAAAGAATTGTGGGGCAGGGAAGACCTCATTCCCATGTGGGTAGCAGACATGGATTTCCGCACGCCGCCTTTTATCATGGAAGCTATCCGGCGTCGGCTGGACCACGAAGTGCTCGGCTATACACACCCGGCAGACAGCTATTATGAGGCAATCATCCGTTGGGTGGACAAACGTTACGGCATGAAAGTGGAAAGAGACGATCTGCACTACATCCCGGGCATCGTGCCGGGCATACACCACGCCGTGTGTGCACTGACGGAGAAAGGAGACAAGATTGCCATCCAACCGCCGGTGTACCATCCTTTCCGTCAGGTTATCGAAGGGACGGGACGTGTGCCGGTCTGTGCCCCCCTGGTGTTGCGCGACGGACGGTTCTGCATGGATTTTGATGCCTTGCGCAGAGCCTTGGAGGGTTGCAAGCTTTTCATCCTGTGTAATCCGCACAATCCGGGCGGAGTGGTCTGGACACAGGAAGAGCTGGAGGAGGTCTCTCGCCTTTGTGAGGCTTGCGGTGTGACCGTCATCAGTGATGAAATCCATGCCGACATGGTGTTTGCCCCGCATCGCCACCGTCCGTTTGCCACCGTCACCCCGTGGGCACGGGAACATACAGTCACGTTCATGGCACCTTCGAAGGTGTTCAACATGCCCGGCATCATCGTCTCCCAGGCTATTGTCTACAACCCGGAACTGCGTGAGTGCTTCTATGGTTACATCGACCAGAATGACCTGGCGATGGGCAATGTGTTCTCCTACCTTGTAGCCGAGGCTGCCTATACGGAAGGCGAGGAATGGCTGACGCAGATGCTGGACTATGCACAGGCAAACATCCGTCTCGTGGATGAGCGTCTGAAGGAACGCATGCCTAAAATCAAGGCGGTGCTTCCGGAAGCCTCCTTCCTGATATTCCTGGATTGCCGCGAACTGGGCTTTGCCACGCAGGCAGAGCTGGAATCGTTCTTTGTCAACGAGGCACGGCTGGGGCTGAACAACGGAAGCATGTTTGGCGAAGAGGGCACCGGTTTCATGCGCCTGAATGTGGCGGCACCCCGCAGCGTTGTGGAGCAGGCATTGCAGCAGCTGGAGGACGCTTACGCCCGGTTATAGGCTGCAATAAGTAGAGTACACATGTGAAACTTACATCAAAATGACAAGACAGATATGATCAGACACATTGTAGCATTCAAGTTGAAGGGGACTCCGGAGGAACGTCTGGAGGTGTCGCGCCGATTCAAGGCGGCACTGGAAGCACTCCCTGCACAAATCGACGTGTTGAAAAGCATCGAAGTCGGTATCAATGAAAATCCGGCGGAGACATGGGACGTGGTGCTGACTGCCGTCGTGGAGACGCTGGAAGATGTGGGTACGTATGCCCGCCATCCGGCTCATGTGGCAGCAGCCTCAATCGTGGCGCCTCATAAGGAGGCACGCGCCTGCGTGGACTATACTTTCTGAGTGAGGGGAGGCATCCCCGGATGAATTCCCGGCAGGAAGGTGTACCGGCTTCGTTTTTTTTTTCATGACAGACGGACGTGACACCTCCCTGCCGGGGCTTTTTTTATCGGACGGACGGAAGTGACAGAAAGATGGCTTTCCCGTCCTTTTGCTTGACAGATTCCCCGTTTTCTTTCTTTTCAGCTGACGCGTACTTTGCAGGATTCTGCCAAACTGGAGCGGAATTGCAAAGGAATGCAAACGAAACGCCCGAAAAAGGCTTTTGATTTTAGAAAACTATACATTTCATTTTCGGAATACTGACAAAACGTGCCCGGAACAATATTGTTTCGCGAGCCAAACAATATAGTTTGCCGCCTCAAACAATATAGTTTCACCCGCCAAACACAATTGTTTCATGCCCGGAAGTCAAATCTTTGGAAAGTGTAAGTGAAAAATTCCGGGTTTCGTTCGCTGGAAGAAGGAGGCAGTCAACATTTCGGAAACTATTAAAAGAACGGGAAGAAGCCGATGCGGAGGTGCAGGATGGCAGGTCCCGTCCGCAGAAACATCCGAAAGGAAACGGAAACAATGGAACGGGCGACAAACTGTATTTCGCGAATCGCCTGAGAATGCAAAAAAATCCATCAAGCCGTATTTGGGTGCAGGGAAAGCCCCTGTCGGACGCTTCGTTTGACATTTTGTCAATCGGGGTCGGACGCCCACGGACGGAAGCGGCATCGTTGTTCCCGCCTCTTCAAACCGACAAGTCCGGAACGGGTTGACCGCTCTTTCAGGGGGAATATGCAGGGTATTTGTATTTATTAACTAGAAAGATTAGTTGTGTAACTAAAAAATGCAGTTATTTGCGAAAAAACAAGAGATGCCATGAATAAACTGACTGCAAAAGAAGAAGAAATCATGGGCTTTTTCTGGGAGAAAGGGCCTCTGTTCGTCAGACAACTGCTGGAGTTTTACAAGGAACCCCGTCCTCACTTCAACACGTTGTCTACCATTGTCCGCGGCCTGGAGGAGAAGGGGTTCCTGTCTCATACCTCTTATGGGAACACCTATCAATATTATGCCGTGGTGTCTGCCGACGATTTCAAGCGTCGTACGCTGAAGGGTATCATCAGCAAATATTTCAATAATTCTTATCTGAGCGTGGTGTCATCGCTGGTCAAGGAAGAGAAGATTTCAGTGGACGAGCTGAAACAGCTGATCAACGAGGTCGAGAAGCCCGGACGCGATGCCAATCCTGCCAATCATCCTGAAAATTGAAGCTTATGGGAGCACTTTTGGTTTATGTGGTCAAGTCTGCCGTCTGCCTGGCACTGTTGTTTGCCGGCTACCGGCTCTGGTTGAGGAGTGAGACGCTTCACGGGATGAACCGTGCGACGCTGTTGGGGATTTGTGTGGCTTCGTTCGTGCTGCCTGCCTTGGGTGGGGCGTGGATGAGGCTGGTGGGGTTGCCTTCGTCCGGAGGAATCGATGTCGGGTCTGTCCTGGTTGCGACGGCGGAAGCTGTTCCGGCGGAAGTGGCGTCCGGGAGTCCCTTCAGCTGGCAGTCGGCAGTGGTTGCCCTCTATCTGGCAGGGCTGGCAATCTTCTTCCTGCGTGGGGCAATCGGGCTGTTCCAGTTGCTGCGTCTGCTCCGTTCAGGCAGGCGGACCCGGCTGGAGGATGGCGTATGGCTGGTGGTACACCGACGCAACCTGGCTCCATTCAGCTGGTGGAACTGTGTGGTCATCAGCGAGGAGGACTTGTCGGCACACGACGATTACATCCTGGCTCATGAGCGGGAACACATCGTCCGTCGTCACACGGCCGACCTGATGCTGGCAGGACTGTGCACGGTCCTGCAGTGGTTCAACCCGTCGGCATGGATGCTGGAACGAGAACTGCACGACGTGCATGAGTTCCAGGCGGACGAAGGAGTCCTGGGCAAGGGGTTGGATGCCAGATGTTATCAATTGCTGTTAATAGAAAAAGCTGTCGGCACGAAACGCTACTCTCTAGCCAACAGCTTTAATCACAGTTCACTTCAAAAACGTATAACTATGATGAAAAAGAAAAAGTCCGGTCAATGGGCACGCGTGAAGTATCTTTGCCTGCTTCCGCTTGCCACGGTGGCGGTGGCGGCCTTTGCACGCCCCGAAGTGTCCGCTCCGTTGGAGCAGTTATCGAGCGCCAAAGTTACAGATTTGGCAGCAGTCGTGAAAGCAAAACAGACGGAAATTCCGGCTGACAGTGTCAAACCGACTCAGTATGGGGAGGGGGTCTTCGACATGGTGGAACAGATGCCCCAGTTCCCCGGTGGTACCATGGAGATGATGAATTTCATCGGTAAGAACCTGAAGTATCCGGAGGAAGCCGTGAAGCAGAATCTGGAGGGACGTGTCATCATCCAGTTTATAGTCGGGAAGGATGGAACGGTCAGCGATGCGAAGGTCGTGCGTTCCGCCGGTCCGTTGCTGGATAACGAAGGGCTGCGGGTCATCAACCTGATGCCTCGTTGGGTGCCCGGCAGACAGGGCGGTAAGCCGGTGGCTGTCCGCTATACGGTGCCCATCGTGTTCCGCAACGACAAGAAGTCCGCTCCGTCGGGAGAGAACAAGCAGTCGGGGACGGACACCGGGCAGAAGCAGGATGTCAACCTGACGTCGGGCGATAATCCGATGGTCATCTGCGACGGCAAGGAAATCACTCCTGCAATGATGCATGCACTGGACCCGAATGCCATCGAGCGCGTCGAGGTCTTCAAGGACGAGGCTTCCAAGGCGAAGTACGGTGCTGCCGGCAGGAGCGGTGTCATCCTGGTGACGTTGAAGAAAAAGTAAAACGATACTTAAACGGGAGGCAATTTTCAGGACATTCGTGCTGAGCTTCTCGGAAGATTTGTCTACATTTGTTGCGCTGTAGCCTCCTGCGGGGGACTACAGCGTTAACGCTTTAAATGTAATACAATGAACAAGTACCCTAAAATTGGAATCCGCCCGACCATCGACGGTCGTCAAGGCGGTATCCGTGAAAGTCTGGAAGAGAAGACCATGTGCCTGGCAAAGGCAGTGGCAGAGTTGATTACCAATAATCTGAAGAATGGCGACGGCTCGCCCGTGGAGTGCGTCATTTCCGACAGCACCATCGGACGTGTGGCCGAGGCTGCTGCCTGCGCCGAGAAGTTCGAGCGTGAGGGAGTGGGTGCCACCATCACCGTGACCTCGTGCTGGTGTTACGGTTCGGAGACGATGGACATGAACCCCTATTATCCGAAAGCTGTATGGGGATTCAACGGAACCGAACGTCCGGGAGCCGTCTACCTGGCTGCCGTGCTTGCCGCCCATGCACAGAAGGGGTTGCCGGCATTCGGCATTTACGGACATGACGTGCAGGACCTGGCAGACAACACCATCCCTGCCGACGTAGCCGAGAAGTTGCTCCGCTTTGCTCGTGCCGCACAGGCTGTGGCGACGATGCGTGGCAAGTCCTACTTGTCGATGGGAAGTGTCGCCATGGGTATCGCCGGCTCCATTGTCAACCCGGACTTCTTGCAGGAGTACTTGGGCATCCGTGCCGAGTCGGTCGACCTGACGGAGATTCTCCGCCGCATCGAGGAGGGCATCTATGACAAGGAAGAGTTTGCCAAGGCGATGGCATGGACCGAGAAATACTGCAAGCCCAATGAAGGCGAGGACATCGGCAACCGCGACGAGAAGAAGAAGAACCGTGCCGAGAAAGATGCCGACTGGGAGTTCGTGGTGAAGATGACCATCATCATGCGCGACCTGATGCGTGGCAATCCGCGGCTGCGTGAGGCGGGCTTCAAGGAAGAGGCGCTGGGACACAATGCCATCGCTGCCGGATTCCAGGGACAACGTCAGTGGACGGACTTCAAGCCCAACGGTGACTTCTCGGAGTCGCTGCTCAACTCCTCGTTTGACTGGAACGGCATCCGCGAAGCCTTCGTGGTAGCTACGGAGAACGACTGCTGCAACGGCATCGCCATGTTGTTCGGTCACCTGCTGACCAACACGGGACAAATCTTCTCCGACGTGCGCACCTACTGGAGCCCCGAAGCCGTGAAGCGTGTCACCGGCAAGGAGCTGACCGGACGGGCTGCCGGAGGCATCATCCACCTCATCAACTCCGGAGCCACTACGCTCGACGGCACCGGTCGTCAGTGTGACGCGGAAGGCAACCCCGTGATGAAACAGCCGTGGGACATCAACGAGAAAGACGTGGAGGCCTGTCTGGCAGCCACGACCTGGCGTCCTGCCAACCGCGACTATTTCCGTGGCGGAGGCTTCTCGTCGAACTTCTTGAGTCGCGGCGGCATGCCGGTGACCATGAGTCGTCTGAATCTGGTGAAGGGACTGGGTCCCGTGCTTCAGATTGCCGAAGGATGGACCGTGGACATCGACCCGGAAATCCACGCGGTGCTCGACAAGCGTACCGACCCGACCTGGCCGACGACCTGGTTCGTACCGCGTCTGTGTGACAAGCCTGCCTTCCGCGATGTCTATTCCGTCATGAACAACTGGGGTGCCAACCACGGTGCCATCAGCTACGGGCACATCGGTCAGGATTTGATTACGCTGGCTTCCATGCTCCGCATACCCGTATGCATGCACAACGTGGAAGAGGACAAGATATTCCGTCCGGCAGCCTGGAACGCATTCGGCATGGACAAGGAAGGTGCCGACTACCGCGCCTGCGCCGCCTACGGTCCGTTGTACAAATAAAACCTGAACTGCTATGGAGCCTTCGAAAAAAACATCTATCCTTCACAAGGATGGGGTGAGCTTCGTGCTTCCCTTCATCCTCATCACGTCGTGCTTTGCCTTGTGGGGCTTTGCCAACGACATCACCAATCCGATGGTGAAAGCCTTCTCCAAGATTTTCCGCATGAGTGTGACCGACGGTGCGTTGGTACAGGTGGCGTTCTACGGAGGCTACTTCGCCATGGCATTCCCTGCCGCCATTTTCATCCGGCGTTATTCCTACAAGGCGGGCATCCTGCTGGGGCTGGGGCTGTATGCCGTCGGCGCCTTCCTCTTCCTGCCTGCCAAGATGCTGGGTGAGTATGCCTACTTCCTGTTGGCCTATTTCATCCTGACGTGCGGACTGTCGTTCCTGGAGACGAGTGCCAATCCCTACATTCTCTCCATGGGTACGGAGGAGACTGCCACCCGACGGCTGAACCTGGCTCAGTCGTTCAATCCGATGGGCTCCCTGCTGGGTATGTATGTGGCGATGAACTTCATCCAGGCGCGGCTGAACCCGATGGACAGCGATGCCCGTGCCCAACTCAACGATGCCGAGTTTGAGGCATTGAAGGAGGCGGACCTCTCGGTGCTCATCACGCCTTACGTCGCCATTGCTGCCGTCATCCTGCTGATGTTCCTCATCATCCGTTTCACCAAGATGCCGAAGAACGGCGACCAGTCGCACGACATCCGTTTTGGTGCCACCATGAAGCGGCTCATCCACCTGCCCCGTTACCGCGAGGGGGTGATAGCCCAGTTCTTCTATGTGGGTGCACAGATTATGTGCTGGACGTTCATCATCCAGTACGGCACGCATTACTTCATGCTCGAAGGCATGGACGAGCGGTCGGCGGAAGTGCTGTCGCAGCGTTATAACATCTATGCCATGGTGCTGTTCTGCTGCAGCCGCTTCATCTGTACCTTCATCCTGCGTTACCTGAATCCGGGGCAGCTGCTGATGATTCTTGCCATCTGTGCCGGCTTCTTCACGCTGGGAGTCATCGGACTGGAGAACCGTTACGGGGTCTACTGCCTGGTGGGCGTGTCGGGCTGCATGTCGCTGATGTTCCCCACCATCTATGGCATTGCCCTCGAAGGCCTGGGCGATGATGCCAAGTTCGGAGCTGCCGGACTGATTATGGCGATTCTGGGAGGTTCGGTACTTCCCCCGGTGCAGGCTTCCATCATCGACTTGGGCAGTGTGGGAGGCTTCCCGGCAGTCAACCTGTCCTTTGTGCTTCCGCTGATTTGCTTCATCGTGGTGGCAGCCTACGGGTTCCGTACCTTCCGACGGAAAGTGTAAGCGGAAAGAAACTCATACAGATACTATGAAGCGAGGGCGTGTCCGACTGTTGACCGGCACGCCCTCGCTTGCTTTAAATACAGTTTGAATGCTGTTTGAATGCCGTTAGGCGTATGACTTGAGTTGTTTACGTGTGCTGTCTGTGTGCCTCTGCATACTGCCGGAAGCGCTCAAGTCCCTCATGGAGTACGGACTTCGGGCAGGCGATGTTCCACCGCATGAAGCCTTCCCCTTCGGCACCGTACATCGTGCCTGCATTGAGCCAGAGCCGCGCCTCCTGTGTGAGGCGGTGTTCCAGTTCCTCCGACGGCTGACGGAGCGCACGGGTGTCCATCCACACCAGGTAGGTGCCTTCGAGGCGGGTGAGGGGGAAGTCGGGCAGATGCTCCTCGCAGTAAGCCTGCATGTAGCGGTAGTTGGCATGCAGGTAGGCAAGGAGCTGGGTGAGCCATTCCTCGCCCTCGTTGTAGGCGGCGATGGTGGCGAGTACGCCGAAGGGATTGACGTCGCACACCTCGTTGATGTTGATAGCCTTGTCAATGCGTCGGCGCATGTCGTCGTCGGCAGCTACGATGGTGGCAATCTGCAGGCCCGCCATGTTGAACGATTTGCTGGGCGACACACACGTCACCGAGTGCTGCCGGAATTCCTCCGACAGGGAGGCGAACGGTGTATAGGTATGTCCCGGGTAGACCAGCTCGCAGTGAATCTCGTCCGAGACGACCGTGACCCCGTGGCGGAGGCAGATGTCACCCAGACGAGTCAGCTCTTCGCGGGTCCAGACACGTCCGGCAGGGTTGTGGGGATTGCAGAGCAGCATCACCTTGACCCGCTCGTCGGCTGCCTTCCGTTCCAGGTCCTCGAAGTCCATGCGGTACGTCCGGTCCTCGTATGTCAGGGGACTGCTGACCATCCCGCATCCGTTGTTGCGGATGGAGGAGAAGAAGCAGTTGTAGACCGGAGTCTGCACCAGCACCTTGTCGCCGGGCACGGTCAGTGCCTTGATGACGGCCGAGAGGGCAGGCACCACCCCCGAGGTGTAAATCATCCAGTCGCGTCGGATGGTCCAGCCGTGACGGCGGGCGAACCAGTCCGTGACGGCATCGTAGTAGGCGTCCGGTACCCGTGTGTAGCCGAAGATGCCGTGAGCGACGCGCCGTTGCAGCGCCTCCACGATGGGGGCTGCCGTGCGGAAGTCCATGTCAGCTACCCACAAGGGGAGGACGTCGGCATCCGCCGCACTGTCCCACTTGTAGGAGTTGGTGTTCCGGCGCGGGATTATTTCGTCGAAGTCATACCGCATGGCTGCCTCCTCTCTCTTCGATGACGCAGTCGGCGGGAGCCTTGATGTTCTCGTCGAGGGTGATGGAGCCGATGGAGTCCGCCACGATGTGTCCCGACGTCGGGTTCTTGATGTTCGTGATGGCGCCGCGGATGTCGGCCTTCACGGTGCTGTACTCGAAGGCGCGGTCGCAGTCGGGACCGAAGGTGCAGTTCTCCAGCACGAGGTCCTGTGCGTAGCAGAGCGGTTGCTCGCCGGTGATGTGGCAGTTGACCAGGCGCAGGTTGCGTGAGTGCCAGCCGAGGTACTCGCCGTTCAGCTCGGAGTCATAGATGGTGACGTTCTCCACCTCCCAGAACGCATCCTTGGTCGTAATCCGGGCGTTGTGGATTTCGACGTTCTTCACATACTGGAACACATACTTGCTGTCACTCTCCAGGCCGTCGACGTAGATGTCGTTGCTGAACATGAAGGGGTAGGTGCCGTCGTGGAGCTTGAGGTTCTTGATGTGGAGCCGGTTGCAACGCCAGAACACTTCGTCGGCGTCGTTCATCACCACATTCTCTATCTCGATGTCGTCCATCTCGCGGAACATCTTCGGGGCGTCGATGCGTGTGTCGGTCATCTTCAGGTGGTCGGAATACCACAGTGCCGAACGTCCGCCGACGTCGAAGAAGCAGCGGTCGATGGTGAACCCGTGCACATGCCAGAACGGGTAGTTCCCTTCAAACGTACAGTTGGTGGCTATGATGTTGCTACACTCTTTGATGGCGGATTCGCCGGCGCGGATGATGACGTTGTCCAAATGGAGGTCGTGTGAGGCAAACAGGGGACGTTCGCCTCCGAACTCCTTATTCTTGATCTCTTTCATATACAATAATATATTAGTTGATGATTCGTTGCGCTTTGCGGGCATCCCGACGGATGCCGGGAGGGTTTCCCTTCCGGGGCTTCGTTCACGGTGCAAAAGTACAAAGCGCCTGTTATTCTCCTTGTAGATAAATTACGGTTGTTGTAACCTGGATTACGGATGATGCCGTCGGGTATCACCCGCAGGTTACCGGATGGTCTTGAGCCACTTGCCGCGGAACAGGCGGATGAGGAAGATGACTCCCCGGAAGCACAGCTCCACGCACATGGCTATCCAGACGCCCTTCAGTCCCAGGGTCGGGGCGAGCAGGGCTGCGAGCGACAGACGCACCGCCCAGATGCTGAAGAAGTTCATCAGGCAGGGGATGAGTGTGCTTGCCGCACCCACGAACACACCGTAGGCGACGATGGCTGCCGCGAACATCGGTTCGGCAAATGCCTCGATGCGGAGCGCCATGACACCCAGCTCGCGAATCTCGTCGACGGGAGTCATGACACCGATGATTTGCGGGGCGGCAACGTACATGATGACCCCCATGACCCCCATGATGAGCATGCCCATGAAGACCGTGATGTAGGCGAACCGGCGGGTCAGGTCCCGTCTGCCAGCTCCCATGCTCTGCCCCACGAGGGTGGTCGCAGCGTCGGCTATACCGTAGCCGGGCATGTAGCAGAGGCTCTCGGCAGTGATGGCAAACGAGTTGGCGGCAATGGCGAAGATGCCCAACGGAGCCACGATGACCGTGGTCATGATTTGGGCGCCGCAGATGACCGCATGCTCGATGCCCATCGGCAGACCGATGTGCAAAGCCTTCCTGAGAGTGGCGGCAGTGGGGCGGAAGCGTCCGTGTTCCTTCGTCAGCCGGAGCTGGGGAGAGCGGGTGAGCAGGAACCAAAGCAGCAACCCGGCGGCAATGGTCTCGGCAAGGACCGTTCCCAGGGCGGCTCCCTCGACGCCCAGTCCTGCGCCCGGCATGAAGAGCGTGAAGCTGCCCAACCGGATGTCTCGCGAGGGGAAGATGAGGAAGAAGTTGAAGATGACGTCGAGCACGCACATCAGCACGCCGGCAAGGCTGGGCATGTGCATGTTCCCGCTGCAACGCAGCATGCTCCCGGCGAGGAAGTTCATCTGGAGCACGGGCAGGAAGAGGGCATAGATGAAGAAGTAGAGCGAGGCATCCCGGCGGATTACTTCGTCGCCGCCCAGCCACCCGGGCAGGAAGCCGCTGATGGAGACGCCGATGAGGGCAAGCGTCAGTCCGAACAGCCCGATGGCAACCAGACCCTGACGCAGCACGGCACGTGCCTCGGTGAAGTCGTTCGCCCCGATGCGGTGGGCGACCTGGACGGAGAAGCCTGCCGTGGCTGCCATGCAGAGTCCGCCGAAGAGCCACGTCGTGGTGGATACCAGTCCGATGGATGCCGAGGCGTCGGCACCGAGACTGCCCACCATGGAGGCGTCGATGTACTGCATGACGATGCTGGAGAGCTGTGCCACGATGGAAGGGATACTCAGCTGGGCGGTCAGCTTGAGCTGCTGGCCGAACGTCAGTGACTTGCCTTCACGGATGAGGGCCAACAGGGCTTCAGCCTTTTCTGTTTGTTGTTTCATGAGAAGTCTTTGGGTTCCTTAAAGTCCGTTTCAGGTTCAGGGTCTGTCTCCCGGATGAGCCGTGTGGGGGTGTCTCCGGGACGCGTGCCACCTCGGGCAAGGCGATGAAGGTATTGCCCTCACGGTGAGGACTACCATTGATTAACAGAACTTTCATAGTGCTTGTTTTTTTATGTTATAGGGTTCTTAGGCGGCGCAAAGATACATCAATTGCGCCAAACGGTGAAATGAGTCCGTCCACCCGACGGGGAGGAGCGCGGTACATGCGGCGGATGAACGTCGTGCCTGTAGGGGGTAGACGTCGTACATGTGGGGGATAGACAGACCAAAGTATTATACTTAGGCTGCCAAAGTATAATACTTAGGGGGTCTAAGTATAATACTTTGGTCCGTACAGGCCCGGGGTTAGTCGCGTCTGTGCCGTACATGAATGCCGTCCGTCCCCGTCCGTGTGTCAACTGCCCCCGAGGCGGTACTCGCCGGGCGACACACCCGTGAACCTCTTGAAGAGCAGGCTGAACGACTGCACGCTCGGGTAGCCCAGCCGGCGCGCCACGAACGCAGGGGTGTGGGCGGGGTCCTGCAGCAGGTGCTTCGCCATCTTCAGACGTTTGAGCTGGAAGCATTCGTCGGGCGTCTTGCCGGTCTCGAACTTCAGCAGGTCTTCGAAGTAGGCAGCCGAGAGTCCCAGTTCCGTGGCAAACGAGGCGGTCGTGGGCAGCCTGCCGCCCTCCAGCCTGCCGGACGTCAGGTAGGTGTCGAGCAGTCTGTTCGCCCGGCTCAGGAGTGCCTTGTTCTTGTTCTCGCGGGTGATGAACTGACGTTCGTAGAACCGTGTGCAGTAGTCCAGCAGCAGCTCGATGTGGCGGGAGAGGATGGTGCGCGTATGGGTGTCGATGGGGTGGTGCAGTTCCTCCTCGATGTGCTCCAGGCAGCAGGTCACCGTGGCGGTCTCGCGTTGCGACAGGTGGAGCGCCTCCTCCTTGCGGTAGCCGAAGAAGGTGTAGTTGCGGATGTGGTTGTCCAGCGTCGTGTGGAACAGCAGGTCGGGGTGGAACGCCAGCAGCCACCCTTTGTCGGGCAGGGTGTTGTCGGTGGTCATGCGGAAGATGGCTCCCGGTGTGAGGAACACCATGGTGGCGGTGGAGAAGTCGTCGTACTTCCGTCCGCAGCAGTGGCATCCGTCGGGGCACTCCTCGATGAGCAGGATGGCATAGAACTCGAACTTCACGGCGTCGCATCCCAACTCCGGGTTCTCCAGGTTGATGAGCGTCGCCTGCGGATGGAGGGTCCGGCATCCCAGGCAGCGGTTGCAGTCGTATACACTTTTGAGGTCCAGTGTGTGGTTCTTATCTTCCATAGGTGGAGCGTAATCGTCAACTCGTAAGGGTTTTCTTTCGTCTGCAAAAGTAGCGGATAGGTCGGGAACACGCATAACCTTTATTACGGATGTTGCAACCCGGGTTACGGAACGGAGGGACGGGGAGGGGCGCGGCGTTCCGTAATTCGGGTAGTAACTGCGGTAATCCGTCTACCCCGATTGTGGCGGCAGGCAGTTACCTTTGCAGCCGGACAAACCAAGACAGAGACATGACAAACCTTCAGAAATACCTTCTTTCCCCGTTCCTGCTGACCGTGTCGGCAGGACTGTCGGCACAGACGCTGCCTGCCGACTCCACCCTGCGGGACCGTGCCCTCCGCGAGGTCGTGGTCACCGGGACACGCAATGCCACCGATGTGCGCCATCTGCCCATGACCCTCTCCGTCATCGACCGCCGTCAGCTGGAGGAGCGCTACGAACCCTCCATCCTGCCGCTACTCAACGAGCAGGTGCCGGGACTCTTCACCACAAGCCGCAGCCTGATGGGCTATGGCGTCTCGACCGGGGCAGCCGGAAGCATCACCGTGCGTGGCATCGGGGGTACGTCGCAGATGCTCGTGCTCATCGACGGACATCCGCAGTACATGGGCCTCTTCGGGCATCCCATCGCCGATGCTTATCAGACGATGCTTGCCGAGCGGGTGGAGGTCCTGCGCGGTCCCGCGTCGGTGCTCTACGGTTCCAATGCCATGGGCGGGGTGCTCAACATCGTCACGCGGCAGCAGCAGGCTGACGGAGGATACACCCACATCCGGCTGGGAGGAGGCTCGTACGGCACATTGCAGACGGAGGCTACTCACCTCCTGCGTCAGGGGCGTTTCTCGGGCATCGTTGCGGCTTCCTATAACCGGACGGACGGACACCGCGCCGACCTCGGCTTCGAACAGGCAGGGGGCTATGCCAAGTTGGGCTACGACTTCACCCCGCACTGGAAAGCGTATGCCGACGTGAACGTCACCCACTTCAACGCCTCCAATCCCGGTCCGGTGAGTGCGCCGCTGGTGGACAATGATTCGCACATCACGCGCGGCATGACGTCCGTCGCCCTGCAGAACAACTACGACCGGACGTCGGGTGCCCTGAGCTTCTTCTACAACTGGGGCAACCACCGCATCGACGACGGATACAGTCCCGGAGGCACTCCACGCGACTACCGTTTCCACTCCAAGGACCTCATGATGGGAGTGTCGTGGTATCAGAGCGCGACCCTCTTTGCCGGCAACCGGCTGACGCTGGGCTTCGACTACCAGCACTTCGGCGGAGAGTCCTGGAACAAGGTACTTGCCACGGGTGAGAAGCGTCCCGGTGTGGACAAGAAGCAGGATGAGTTTGCCGGTTACGCCGACTTCCGTCAGTCGCTCGGCGATTGGCTTTCGCTCAACGTCGGTCTGCGTGTGGACCATCATTCGCATGTCGGCACGGAGCTGGTGCCACAGGGCGGACTGGCCTTCCACCTGCCGCGGCAGGTGGAACTGCGTGCCATGGTGAGCAAGGGCTTCCGCAACCCGACCATCCGCGAGATGTACATGTTCAACCCGCGCAATCCGGACCTGAATGCCGAGCGTCTGATGAACTACGAGCTCTCCTTCACGCAGCGGCTGCTTGGCGGACGTCTGTCCTACGGTGCCAACCTGTACTATATAAAAGGAGACAACACCATCCTGCTCGACCCGACAGTCCCCCGCTATTTCAACTCCGGCGAGATAGAGAACTGGGGCGTGGAGCTGACGTCCGCCTACCGCCTGGACGCACACTGGGACGTCGATGCCAACTACAGCTGGCTGCACATGGAGCACCCCGTGCTTGCCGCCCCGGAACATAAGCTCTATGCCGGCATCACCTTCCGCGACGGACGATGGAATGTGGCGACCGGTGTGCAGTACGTCAAGGACCTGTACACCTCCACGGCCGGTTCAGGCACGACGGAAGACTTCGTGCTGTGGAATGCGCGCGCTTCCTACCGCCTCTGCCGCTTTGCCTCCCTCTATGTGAAGGGGGAGAACCTGCTGGCACAACGCTATGAGGTCATGCAGGGCTACCCCATGCCGCGGGCGACCTTCATGGGTGGAGTGGACATCCGCTTCTGAGAGCATAAACGAAGCAAGCCGTGCAACTGGAAGGGAGGTTTTCCGTCGCACAGCTTGCCGATTGGGTCCGGACGGTGATGGAGATGAGATGATTATCCGGACCTGTAATTATTCTACTATGCTAAAGGTGGTTACTTTTAAACCGTTTTTTGTATTGGCATTATTGGGGTCTCCCATGATGATGCCATATTCACCCGGTTCAAGATCGTTTAGGACAATGAGGTACGAGCTTTGCCCATACTTGGAAGCGTTGTATTCAATGGTGGCAAGGTTGTTGGTTTCTGTCTTTGACAGTGTTCCCGCCTCTGCCAGTTGGTAACGACGTTCTTTACCTTTGATTTCGAATTTGAAGATGCTGATGAACGAATTGGGGTCAGTATCGTTGTCTTTTGCCTTGATGATAATCTTAGTTGTTCCAATGTTCCCTGTCACTTTACTGGTTGATTTGATTCCTTTCAAGGTCAGACGCGATTTTACTTTACCAATACCTGTGAGATAAAGGCTGGCACCGGCCTTTGTCTTGATGGTTGCATTTTCTCGACTCAAGAGTACTCCTTGACTGTCTGATGTTAAGAGTAGGGTCTGTTCTGCAAACTCTGGTTCTTCTACACTTACTTGTGCACTGATATTCGTGGCGAATAGGGTGCAGATAAAAGCAATAAACAATTTCTTCATGATACTTTAGGTTTATGGTCTGTTGAAAGCTTTTGCTTTCACTAAACAATGATTAATTCTCCTGGCGACAAATGTAGGTAATATAATGAGCGAGGGGATATTCTGTGTCGTTGAAAAGAGAGGAAGTTTGAATTAATTAACAATACGGACAACCCGGGACACAGAGATACAGCGAGACGGATTGCCTGTCGGGGTACATCCCGAAACGCTGTGTTCCCGTGTCTCTGAGTTCACACCTTATCCAGTGTTTCTCACATGTCGATGGCTATTTTCAGGACGCCGTCCGCCTTGCTCTCGAACAGCCGGTATGCCTCTTCGATGCGGCTGAACGGGAAACGGTGTGTGATGAGCGGCGTGGTGTCCAGCTCTCCGGCTGCTATCAGGCGCAAGGTTTCCGCACAGTCGCAACCGTCCACACCACCCGTCTTGAAGACAAGGTTTTTGCCGTACATGTCGGGGAGGGGGAGCACCTGAGGCGTGTCATAGAGCGCCACGATGGTCACGATGGCGTTGGGGCGTGCACACTCCCATGCCATCCGGAAGGTGGTGTCGGTCCCTGCCACTTCCAGCACGCGGTCGGCACCTCCGTGCTCGCTGTGTGCGGCAACAAACTCCCGGCAGTTCTCGGGCGTGGTGAGGAGGACGTCGGGGTAATGTTCGCGGACGAAGCGGAGCCGCTCGGGCGAGGGTTCACAGACGATGATGCGCCGGGGATGCTTCAGCCGTACACAGAGCAAGGTGCAGATGCCCGTCGGTCCGGCACCCAGGATGAGCACCGTGTCTTCAGGCGTGATGTCCGAGATGCGGGCTGCCCAAAAACCGGTGGCAAGCACATCGCCCACAAACAGTGCCGCGTCATCGCTCACGCCGTCAGGAATAGGTGTCAGCCCCTGGTCGGCATAGGGGACACGGACGTAAGGCGCTTGTCCGCCGTCGATGCGGCATCCGAGTGCCCAGCCCCCGTCGGGGTCGGTACAATTGTTCACATAGCCGTGACGGCAGAAGAAGCATTCGCCGCAGAATGTCTCTACATTGACCGCCACACGGTCGCCGGGGCGGAGGTGGTGGATGGCGGTGCCGGTCTCTTCGACCACACCTACCATCTCATGCCCTACGGTGATGCCGGGCACGGCACGGGGAACGCTGCCATGTTTGATGTGCAGGTCGCTGGTACAGATGCTGCTACAGGTCACACGGACGATGGCGTCGCGCGGATGGAGCAGGGTGGGACGGGGCTTGTCGGTCAGTCCGAAACGCCCCGGTCCGATGTAAGTGTATGCTTTCATGAGCGGGTAAAAGGATGGTTGATGGAACAAAAGTAGTGCTTTCCTGCGTCGGGCGGAAGGGAGGGGCAGGAAAAATAGCTACATTTGCGCCCGTGAATGTTGAACAGGAAGAAAGAAACGTATGCCGATACTGGAGATAAACACGTTGGACCATCCCGGAGTGGACGTGTTCAGCACACTGACCGAAGCGCAGCTGCGCAACCGTCTGGAGCCCGGCAAGGGCATCTTCATCGCTGAGAGCCCGAAAGTCATCCGGGTGGCGCTGGAGGCTGGTTACGAACCGCTGGCATTGCTCTGTGAGCGCCGTCATCTGACGGGTGATGCCGCCGACATTGTGGCGCGTTGCGGGGACATCCCGGTCTATACGGGAGACCGCGAGCTGCTGGCCCGGCTGACGGGGTATGTACTGACGCGGGGCGTGCTGTGCGCCATGCGTCGTCCGCAACCGCGCAGCCTGGACGAGGTCTGCCGGGGAGCACGCCGGGTGGTGGTCATCGACGGGGTAGTCGACACGACCAACATCGGGGCGATTTTCCGTTCGGCAGCCGCGTTGGGGATGGACGCCGTTCTGCTGACCCCCTCCTCGTGCGACCCTCTCAACCGACGGGCAGTCCGGGTGTCGATGGGTTCTGTCTTCCTGGTGCCGTGGACCTGGCTCGACGGTTCCCCCTCCGAACTTCACCGGTTGGGATTCCGTACGGCGGCAATGGCGCTGACCGACAACTCCATCTCGCTGGATGACCCGCGCCTTGCTGCCGAGCAGCGTCTGGCGATTGTCATGGGGACGGAAGGGGACGGACTCTCCCGCGAGGCAATTGCCGAAGCCGACTATGTCGTGCGCATCCCGATGGCACACGGAGTCGATTCGCTCAATGTCGCGGCAGCCTCAGCCGTGGCGTTCTGGCAATTGCGGGTGACGGACCGTTGACCGCCTCACGGCTCCACCAGCTCTGTCAGCGAGTTCATGAGCCGTGTGTGGGGATACGCTTCCAGCTCCTGACGGGTGGTTGCGCCTGTCAGTACTCCTGCAAAGTCGGTACCTGCGGCTTGTGCCGTGAGGGCATCGACCGTGCTGTCGCCCACATAGAGCACTTGGGAAGGGGTTACTCCCAGTCGGTCCATGGCGGCAAGCAGTCCCTCGGGGTGTGGCTTGGCGTGTGTCACGTCTTCCCCACCGACGACGAGGTCGATGAAGTCCGGTTCCACCTTGTCGCTGAAGAAGTCCAGGATGCGGTACCGGTACTTGGTGGAGATGATGCCGATGCGTGCCCCGTCAGTCTTGAGCCGCCTCAAGGTGTCCAGCGTGTCCGGGTAAAGCCGCGTGTTGACGTTCATGTACCGGTTGGCTTCCGTGGTATATTCGCTCCGCCACTCCTTCAGCGTCTGTGCATCGTGTTCGCCGGTGAGGATGGCGAACGACTCTTCCAGGGTCTTTCCGATGGTGCGGCGGATGGCTTCCTCACTGACGGAAAGGAAGCCGTGTCGTTCCAGTACGATGCGAAAACATTTCACAATGCCGGTCGAGGAGTCTGCCAGCGTATAGTCAAAGTCGAATAAGTAAGCCGAATAGTTCATGTCGTTTTCGATTTTTCGGCAAAAGTAATCGCTTTTTTTAGCATCTGATGTTGTACCTTTGCAGAAAGTGAACCGAAATATCCGCCAGGCGTCGCCTCATGAACCGGCAGGCAGCTGACGGAGAAAAGAAAGATATGGCAAAGGAAAAGACCGTTTATGTATGCAGCAACTGCGGGCAGGAGTCTCCCAAGTGGGTCGGCAAATGTCCCTCTTGCGGTGCATGGAATACATTTGTGGAAGAGGTGGTGCGCAAGGAGCCTGCCGCTTCACACCGCACAGCCTTCACGGCATCGGCGGAGGGAAAACGCAACAAGCCGGTGGTCCTGTCGGACATCGTCGGCAGTGAAGAGCCGCGCATCGACATGCACGACGATGAGCTCAACCGGGTGTTGGGCGGCGGACTGGTGCCCGGCTCCCTGGTGTTGCTGGGTGGTGAGCCCGGCATCGGAAAGTCGACGCTGGTGTTGCAGACCGTCCTGCGCATGCCCGAACGGCGCATCCTCTATGTGTCGGGTGAGGAGAGTGCCCGACAGCTGAAGCTGCGTGCCGACCGCATCCGTCATAATTCGTCCGACTGTCTCATCGTCTGCGAGACGTCGCTGGAACACATCTTTACCCACATCAAGAACGTACAGCCCGAGCTGGTGATTATCGACTCCATCCAGACCATCTCCACCGAACTGGTCGAGTCGTCGCCCGGCAGTGTGGCACAGGTCCGCGAGTGCGCCGCCTCCATCCTGAAGTTTGCCAAAGAGACCAATACCCCCGTCATCCTCATCGGACATATTAATAAGGAAGGCAGCATCGCCGGTCCGAAGGTGCTCGAGCACATCGTCGATGCCGTCCTTCAGTTTGAGGGCGACCAGCACTACATGTACCGCATCCTGCGCAGCATCAAGAACCGCTTCGGCAGTACCGCCGAACTGGGCATTTACGAGATGCGGCAGGACGGGCTGCGCCCCGTGAGCAATCCCTCCGAACTTCTCCTTTCCGCCGACCATGAAGGGATGAGCGGAGTCGCCATCGCATGCGCCATCGAGGGGGTACGTCCGTTCCTCATCGAGACCCAGGCGTTGGTCAGTACGGCAGCCTACGGGACTCCCCAACGTTCAGCCACCGGGTTTGACATCCGTCGCATGAACATGCTCCTGGCCGTATTGGAGAAGCGGGTCGGGTTCAAGCTGGCGCAGAAGGATGTCTTCCTCAACATCGCCGGCGGACTGCGTGTGAATGACCCCGCCATCGACCTGGGAGTCATCAGTGCCATCCTCTCGTCGAACATGGACAGCGACATCGAGCCGCTGGTCTGCATGGCAGGCGAAGTGGGACTGTCGGGCGAGATCCGTCCCGTCAACCGCATCGAGCAGCGCATCTCGGAGGCGGAGAAGCTGGGCTTCAAGTCCATCCTCATCCCACGTCACAACTTGCAGGGACTGGACACGTCGAAGGTGAAGATTGAGCTGGTGGGGGTGCGCAAGGTGGAAGAAGCGTTCCGTTTCCTCTTCGGATGACGGAAGAAGTCAAGTGTCTAATTAGAAGAATTGAAGAACTATGATTGTAGAATACCAATTGAGAATATTGCCCGGACAGGCAACCAGTGAAGCCGACATCCGTCGCTACGTGGCGCGTGAGAAGAGAATCGACATACGTACCCTCACGGCATTGCGTATCCTGAAGCGGAGCATCGATGCCCGCCAGCGGACCATCTACGTCAACCTGAAGGTGCGTTGTTACATCAACGAACAGCCACAGGATGAGGCGTACGTGCCGACACATTATCCGGAGGTGAAGGGGCGTCCGCAGGTCGTCGTCGTAGGTGCCGGACCGGGCGGGCTGTTTGCCGCCCTGCGTCTCATCGAGCTGGGCCTGCGCCCCATCGTGGTGGAGCGTGGCAAGGATGTGCGTGAACGGAAGAAGGACATTGCCCGCATCTCGCGCGACCATAAGGTGGACCCCGAATCAAACTACAGCTTCGGTGAAGGAGGGGCGGGGGCTTACTCCGACGGCAAGCTCTACACACGCAGCAAGAAGCGCGGCAATGTGGAGAAGATACTCAACGTCTTCTGCCAGCATGGAGCCAGCACATCCATTCTTGCCGATGCACATCCGCATATCGGAACGGACAAGCTGCCCGCCGTCATCGAGGCGATGCGCAACACCATCCTGCGTTGCGGCGGCGAAGTGTGGTTTGAGACACGCATGGACGAGCTGCTCATCGAGGAGGGGCGGGTGCGTGGCATCCGTACCCAGAACGGGCATGAATACATGGGACCTGTCATCCTGGCTACCGGACATTCGGCACGCGACGTCTATCGCTGGCTCTATGCCAACGGGGTAGAGGTGGAGGCAAAGGGACTTGCCATCGGTGTACGTCTGGAACATCCCTCGCTGCTGATAGACCAGATTCAATATCATAACAAGAACGGAAGGGGAAAGTACCTGCCTGCAGCCGAGTACAGCTTTGTCACCCAGGCGGACGGTCGTGGCGTATACAGCTTCTGCATGTGTCCCGGTGGTTTCGTGGTGCCGGCAGCCAGCGGTCCGCGCCAGATTGTGGTCAACGGAATGTCGCCTTCCAACCGCGGTTCGCAGTGGAGCAACTCGGGCATGGTGGTGGAAATCCGTCCGGAAGACCTGGACGACCCGACGCTGAAGCCCGTGCACGGACCTCTGCACGACACGCCGCTGTCCATGCTGGAACTGCAGGAACAGCTGGAGGAACAGTGCTGGCTGCAGGGCAACATGCGGCAGACCGCTCCGGCACAGCGCATGGTGGACTTTGTGAACCGGAAGTTGAGCTACGACCTGCCCCGGTCTTCCTACAGTCCCGGTCTAATTTCTTCTCCGCTGCACTTCTGGATGCCGGAGTTCATTACCTCCCGTCTGCGTCAGGGGTTTGAGACATTCGGACGTACTTCACACGGCTTCCTGACCAATGAGGCAGTCATGATAGGTATGGAGACCCGTACGTCGTCTCCGGTGCGTATCCTCCGTGACAACGACACCCTCCAACATGTCCGTGTGCAGGGACTGTTCCCTTGCGGCGAAGGAGCCGGGTATGCCGGCGGCATCGTGTCGGCAGGTATTGACGGCGAACGGTGTGCTGAAGCAGTCGCCGCCTACCTGAACCAGAATTCAACCAAATGATTCCAGTCGTATGCATCACCCGATATCGGAAATAGCAATCATCGAACAAAATACCCTGGCAGCCCTGGGCTTGCGGACCATCCTGGAGGAGATGCTGCCCGAGGCTGTCATCCGGGTGTTCTCGTCGTTCAACCAGCTGGTGGATGACACCCCCGACATGTATGCGCACTATTTCGTCTCTTCCCAGATTTACTTCGAACATACGCCTTTCTTCTTGGAGCGGCGTCCCAAGAGCATTGTGCTTTCTGTCGGCGATTTATCCCTTCCCGTGCCTACACTGAATGTCTGTCGTCCGCAGGACCAATTGGTACAGGATGTCCTGCAGTTGCGTGAAAGGGGGCATCACGGGATGTCCCGTCCGCATCCTTCCCATGTGCCGGCAGAAGAGACTCAGGAATTGTCTCCCCGTGAGATAGAGGTACTCATTCTGATTACAAAGGGTTTGATAAATAAGGAAATTGCCGAGAAGCTGAACATCAGTCTGACCACTGTCATCTCCCATCGGAAGAACATCACCGAGAAGCTGGGCATCAAGTCTGTTTCCGGACTCGCCATCTATGCCGTGATGCACGGCTATATCGAGGCCGACCGCGTCTGAATCCCCTGCCATCCGGTTTATCGTTGGGACGACAGATGAGCCGGGTCCAATTCCCGCCGTACCCATTCCCGGATGTTTTGCCGGGCAACTTCGGGCTTGACCGCTTCCTCTGTATCCATGCCGTCAGGCGTGATGGCATCGACTCCGGCAAACCCTGCTGCGGTCAGGATGTCTTTGTCGTCCACCCGTCCGGCGACCAACCGGACCGGTACACCGTGTGCCAACGCCCGTTGCAGGACACGTTCAGGAAGTTTGCCCATCAGTGTCTGTCGGTCGGCATGTCCTTCGCCGGTAATGACCAGGTCAACCCCTTGCAATGCCTCATCAAACCCGATGAGATCGAGCAGCAAGTCCGCTCCTGAACGGGAATCCGTCTGAAAATACTGCATGAAGGCATAGCCCAATCCTCCGGCTGCCCCTGCACCCGGACGGGAAGACATGTCCCACCCCAGCCGGCGTGCCGACTCTTCGGCAAAATGACGTGCCCGGCGGTCCAGTTCCTCTACCATGTCGGGAGTTGCTCCCTTCTGCGGAGC